>Ga0214544_1005954_pt1 | contig 23046 bp, 9 predicted proteins | sample CNSS3metaG_FD_160074 | JGI IMG/M metagenome (GOLD analysis project Ga0214544, IMG submission 160074) | Root nodule microbial communities from cowpea collected in UCLA plant growth center, Los Angeles, California, USA - CNSS3 | ecosystem: Host-associated > Plants > Roots > Nodule | place: USA...
TCTAGCCTTTACCATTTTCTAGAGTCTTCAAATATCCAAGTTCAATTTTAATTGTTTATGAAATATTTACTTTCTTGCATATAAAAACCCAAATCATGAATATATTCATTAGTTTAAATTAATCACCAATTACACAATTATTTAGTATACACGAGTCTCTTGGGAAACGATATCCCGATCTTACCGGTTACTACTTGCGCGACTTGGTACACTTGCCAAAGTCCTAACAACATTTCAACCATTTCAAAACTTACAAGATTCTCCTTCTTCTTCGTCTTCTGCTTCTATCGCCATATCTAGTTGAAGTTAAGTTATAATAACCCAACTTTGTTTTTGAGTTCTCCTTCTCTGTCTTCATAATTTTTTTTACTTCTTCTCTAAACTTATCCTTTTTTATCTTGATCTAAGGTTTTTTTCTACTTCTTAATCGGTTAACATCAGATTGAATGTTAGGTATTGTTTAGACTTAATAGCTTGAGTTCTCCTTCTTCATAAAATGTTCTTCTTCTAGTTTTTTGTTTAACTAAACTTTGTTTATGTTTCGTCTCTGTAGGTCTCCTTTATCAAAGGGTATTCTTCTGCTTTTTATTCGATGAAATATATCTAGACATCCTTTCCGTTCTTAGATTTTGAGTCGAGTTTCTTCTGGGTCTGTGGAAGTAAGCATTAAATAATATATTTGTTGTGGTTTTTTTGGATTTCCAATGTTATTGTTCAGTTAGTTGGGTGTATTTTATGTTTTTGTTCTACTCTTAAGGTTTTGCTAAAATTTGTTGTAAAAAGCTTTGGTTTGTGTTTGCTATGGATTTCGTTAATTAATTATTTGTTTGCTTTGTATGACAACCCAGAATAAGCATTAGCTTTCAATCCTATTGATTTAAAGTTTGAGTTGAGTTTCTTCTAGGTCCGCGGAAATATAAGCTTAAAACATAAAGACATAAATTAATTTATAAAAAAAAGTTCAAAGCCCAAAAACATAGAAAAATAACTAATTAAAAAAAATTAAAATCCAAAAACATAAACTAATTTTCCTAAGAGCTATCCTTCAAGTGTTCTCTAAGTCATGCATAATCTTCATATCCTTTGAATGTCCAGTTGCTTGTAGCATGACCTTCAATATATTTATTTTTCCAATCTGTTGCTCTTGCCTTAGGTCCTTTGAATTTTAAAAATTCATCTTCAAATTCTTTGTATGGAATCTATGGATAATCTACTATCATTCTAATTGTTTTCCAAAACTTGGTTTTGTTTGTTTCCAAACATTTCATTTCCCATTTTATATATGATTGCAACTTTTAACTCAATTCTTTTAAATCCATGATTTGGGTTTTTAATTAACTATTGCCTTATATTTTTGCAACATACAATAATTTATTCATTTTAATTAGGTCTGTCTCAATTTTGGCTCCATATTGGTATTTTAATTTTTGTTTTCATTTTTTTACATTTTTTTTTCTACTTTTTAATAATTATTCGATGTTCATATTCAAATTCAAATTACCATATAAAATAAAATTATAAGGGCTCATCCTGTTATTGACAAATATTTTTTTATAATTTTAAATACTAATAGCGATGGTAATGCGCCGTGAAATAAAACACTATTGAATATCCATTATAAATGATTATAAAACTATATCATTTAAAATATCGGCTAAATCGATCCAAAATTAGATAATTATAAATTTTTCTATTCTTTGCATTTATCTTACCAAAACAACTCAATTTAATTTTTTTAGTTCAAGTTAGTGTTTCTCAAACTGACGCTATAAATTAACATTAGTAAAAATTTATTTCTTTAGCTTAGTGTTGCATTGGAGAGTGGAAATAATTGAATTTGAGGAGAAAGAGAGATAAAAATGAAGTTGTTTGGATTAAGAGATTTGATATGTGAATTTTAAAAGTCAGCCATTAGATAGATTTAACAAATTAAAAAAATATATTTTAATTAATAAAAATGAAAGATTATTATTATTTTTATTTATTATTTTTATTATTATTAATATTGTTATTATATTTATTATTTTATTATTATTACTTATAAGTATTTTTTTTATTATTTATTTTATTAATGTTATTATTATTAGTTATTTTACTAATATTATTATTTATTTTATTATTATTATTATTTATTATTATTATTATTAATATTAATATTTGATTTACTGTATTCTATTTGATTTTAGTCAATTTGATGTATTTATTTAATAATTATGAAATTGATAATTAATATGAAAAAAAAAAAACATACTTTTTCCTCAAATCTTAAATGAGAGAAAAGTTAAAGAAAAATTCTCTTATTTTATTGTTATTTGTTATCTTGGTTTTCTAAATTTGTTTTTTCAGTTGAAAGCTTACAAAATTTCCATATTTCCATCTACGTAAACAAACACAGAGTCTCCACCCAGTCTGCCTATAATAGATAATATATTACTTTTATTTTCAACTTCCGTTATATTGACTTGGTAACTTCCAAAGTTTTGTTATGTATTTAAATCAGGGGATGAATTTGAGAGAGTAATTTGAGTAGATTTGGATGGATGTGAAGGTAAAGATAGAATTATTTGGATTACAAAAATAGGTTGTGATTTAAAGTGAATTTTTGATAAAATAGATTAAACATTTTTATTTAATAGATAAAAATGAAAGATTATCATCTTGTCTTTGATGATAAATATAATGTAAATTTAAATTTAAAAAGGGAAAATAATATTAAAATAAAATTGAAATTATTATTTTAAATTAAAAAAACATAATTTATCAGTATTATTATTTTTTATTGTTGTTATAATTTTTGTTATTTTTGATATTATTATGTTTGGTTAATATAAAAATAAAATAAACCAAAGTTACACCCACAACACAATAAAAAGTCTTTGGTTTTCAAGATAAATGCGGTGCAATGAAAATAAATTTAAATAGAAGTAAAAAATAAGTTAAAAATAAGAATTCTAATTTTATATAAGATGAAGAGTCTTTCTTTTCTCCTCATTACAACTAGGAGCGAATGCATTTCTAATAGACAAAAACAAACACAAACCAAAGAGTTTTTTCTTCTTCATAAATAGTAAATAGGTGAACCAAATACAACGTTAATGTTATCACCGATTATGATGGAAAACCGACACTAATCTTCATTAAGAATCACTACAAGAATGTAAGTTAATAGCTTTCATAAATTTGTGTCCGTGAAAAATGAACTCCATTAAAATTAGTTCTACTTACTCTTTCAACAACTTAAAATAAAATAAAAATATTAGAGTGGGTCAAACCACTCTAAATCGACGAAACTTAAACATATGAATAACATTTTAATTTTTAAAAATAAATTACAAGTTTGCATTCACTAAACCCACTTAAAAACAATATTTTTTTTATTGATCAAAACGTTCTTTTTTCATATTCTTATGAGAATGTAAAACTTTTAAAAAGTTGTTTAAAGTAGCATGTGCTTCAACCTCTCTACATTGGTAAAATAAAGGAAAATTAATTATACAAATTATAGTCATCACAAAGACACGCCTAGTAAATGAAAAAAAATAAAAAGCATTAATTTACTTTCTATTTTCTGAGAGTTTTTCCCTCTCAAATTTCTTGGTTTGTGTTTTTTTAGTAGATTTAGAGAGTAAAGTGACTTGATTTAGAGATAAGTTTTATAAAATTTAGTAATAGATTTGATTGATGTGATAGATAAAATAAAGTGTTAAAATACATAGAATTATAAAGTTACCATAATACCCATGTGTAAAAAGGGAATGATTTTGTAATTTGATGTTATAAAATAATTAAAAATAATTAATAAGAATTAATAAAAAGTATTAAAATTATTTGAAATTTTAAAATTACAAAATTTATATTTTTATGAATGTGAAAAAAGTTAAAAAATTAAATGTTTAATTTGTGCCTAATTTATTCGTTATGATGTTCAATATATATTGACATGACCAACAAATACAGTCTCCTCTCGTGACACATTTATATCAAATATTATAAACCATGCAATTCAAAGAAGAAGAACAAAGGACAAAGGAATGCTTTGAATTTCCTTTTAATCTCAGAAGCTATACAATTTATCATGAAATGGGGACTGAAGTATATAAATACCAAGCCTTTAGACGCAACCAAAAACATTATACACATGAGGCATCAAGTAGTGGAAACTGGTATCTTATAAACACCACCATAATTACAAAAACCACTTATATTTTGAAGTGCCAACAACAACACCATATGTAAGAAACGAATTGGACAAGGGAATCCATAAATCATCACACAAAATGAGTTCATCTTACCACCACACAACGTAACTTCCTTCACAAAATCAGAAAACTTCAACTCCGGCGATGGCACCACCTAAGGAGGACCTTATCAGCTCCGGACCACCACCTTCACTAGCTATGGAGGCCTTGATGAACTCCGGTGACATGCAAATTTATTTGTTATGAATGTTTAATTTGTGCCTAATTTATTGGTTATGAAGTTTAATATATATTGACATGACCAACAAATATAGTCTCCTCTCGTGATACATTTATATCAAATATTATAAACCATGCAATTGAAAGAAGAAGAACAAAGGACAAAGGAATGCTCTGAATTTCCTTTTCATCTCAGAAGTTATACAATTTATCATGAAATGGGGACTGAAGTATATAAATACCAAGCCTTTAGACGCAACCGAAAACATTATACACATGAGGCATCAAGAAGTGGAAACTGATATCCTATAAACACCACCATAATTACAGAAACCACCTATATTTTGAATTGCCAACAGCAACACCATATGTAAGCCACAAATTGAACAAGGGAATGCATAAATCATCACACAGAATGAGTTCATCTTACCATCACACAACATAACTTCCTTCACAAAATCAGAAAACTTCAACTCCGACGATGGCACCACCTATGGAGGACCTTATCAGCTCCGAGCCACCACCTTCACCAGCTATGGGGGCCTTGATGAACTCCGACGTTAAAAAAAACACACACATGACACCAGTTACGTAACTGGTGGCACACACACACACACACACACATTGCACTACACCGATTATGTAACTGGGGCGCATCCCTTTACTATAATAAAAAAGTAAGTAATATTCAAATTTAAAGTAATTTGATATATGAATTAAATATTTAATAAATGTTGCATTAATGAACCAATTCATCTTCCAAGATTAAGTAACCTTTTTCTCTTCCATTACAAGTTTGCCTATTCCTCTTCTCTTGGCGCAATATACATCATCTCTCAAACTAAGGTCTCTCTATATTTCATTATTGAACAAATAGGAAAACTTCTGCAACCATTGCATCACCAAAACAACCTCCTTCCTTTTTGGTTATGAGATTTTTGTGTTGTTCGCCCACGGACTTCTGAAGTAGAGTGGGGAAACGTTCAAGAGGATTTGGAGCAGTTGAGGCAGAAGAAAGTTGGTGAAGCGGAAGGAATTCGTGTTGACGCTAGAGGATTTGAGCCTCCCAAACTCAAATTCGTGAAGGAGGAAGCTTCAACTAATGATGCTAGGGGTGGTGAGGTCGAAGGTGCGGGTTAAGAAGGTTGGTGTCAAAGAGTAGAAGTTAGTAAACCTAGTATTCACTTTGGTATGGAAGTTCTAATTATTTATCCTGTTTTTTTATTTTGCTTCCATGATTCTTCTTCACTTTGGGTTTGGGCAATATGTTGTATTTCTTTGAGATCCTGAACCTTGAATATATTGATATAATTTCAACCGAATGTGTTGATATGTCTAAGTTCTTTGGATTTACCAAGGCTAGGGCTACAAGTTTTGCATTTCTTATGTTACTTCTCATATGTTTTTGTAATTTTTATGATACTTTTCATTTGTTTCTATAATTTTTTATGATACTTTTCATTTTTGATTTTTATGTTACGTTTGATTTGTTTAATTTGGTTATTAATTTATTACCCAGTTTGCTTTCAGTCTTTCTTAAAATACTAATTGCATTTTTTCTTAAATATGGCACCGTAGCGTTGGTTAGATGGACTTTATTTTGCTTTTAGTAAGTCAGTTCAACCATTTATACTTTTGTATCAGAAGAAATTAGAGTCCTTCTCTTGCGTGGGTCGGATCGTCTCTACTTTGAGTCCTTTGTCACTACCCATGCAAATGATAGAAAGCTTCCTGGTATAATGGGTGTGTTGTAAACAGAATCTTCATGGACACAATAGCGTCCATTTTCTTCTCTTGGGTGGGTTTAAGTTGGATGTTATTTACATGTTTTCTTGTAGTGAATTGTCTATTTATATTTGAGTCAGCTTTTAGCTAACTCTAATTTAAGCCTATTTTTTTGACAACTAAGAGGTGATTAGCATATTTTTTCTTTATTTTTCTTTTATGTTATTTATCAATTAATTTTGTGTTGGGTATTGGGCTCCCTTCCTATGTGTAGAAAATGCCCAAAACTTGAGAAGCCCATGTCTCACTTAACCTAGTGGAGAGGGGGCTATAAAATAAATAGAGAGGTAGAACAATAGAGTTAGAACACACTGAAAACCCTAGCACATAGAGGGAGAGGTAAAGGGAAATTCTGTTCACGTTTTTCACAGAGCTGCCATCGTAAAATCGGTACTGCGGATTCGTTCACCGTTGGATCAGGCTGAAAGTTTTGTTGCAGGTTCAGAACTCATTGTTCTTCATTCTGACTGGCCAGATCGTTGATACAAGGTCTGAGTTGGGAGATATTAATTTCGCACTGCAACAGTGATTTTATAGGTTTTTCTTCTCTTGTTCTTCTCTATTTTGAAAGCTTTGTTGCTTTGTTATTTGGTTGGGTGTTGGCACTAATTTGTGCTGTTGATTGAGACTCTTTTGTACTCAGATCATAGTGGATCTATTTCTTTGATCTGGACGACTCGTGGTTTTTACCCTTGATTTGAGGGGTTTTCCACGTTAAAAATCTTGGTGCCTTTATTTGTGTCTTTGGTGATTTATTATTGCTACTCTTTGATTGTTGCTCCTCATAGATTCTTGCAAGTTAGGGGAAATTATATCCGCTGCATTCTCTGGTATATTGTTTGTGTTATTATTTTCCCCGTCATTTTGCTAATAATATTTTGGAACATATCTTACTATTTCTTTTATCCAGGAAATTAGAAGATATTAATGTTGAACTGGTCACACTTGAACAAGATCTTAGCATTCTCAAATAACCATCCAATGTGTAACATCCCGACCGGATATTACGGGTTTAAAATATAATATAAAATAAGAAAATAAAATCACATTTATTATAAATCCATTTCCATAAAAACGCGAGAATTTCAAAGAATTTATTTCATATTAAATATAACTCTAAGTTCAAATCTTCTCAAAATTCAATAAAATACCAAAACAGTCTCATAATAGATTACATCTTTATTCCAAAACCATAAATGCTAAAACTCTATAAAACTGTTCCCATGAGTTTTCCCCGCTCAGTTGCTAAGTCTCACTAGATCCACCTACAACATCATTTGTTCCCGTGTACCGCGTATACGATCATCGCCAAACACAAGCAAATAGGGTGAGCTAACAAAATAAACATATATATATGGCACAAATATACCAATCACACAATCACACTAAAGGAATTCCATCCTTTGATATCACATCACATGGCCACCACCATGTTATTTGTGTTCTACATCTTCTAGTGAGTACCTCAAGGTGACTTGCTGCCATACCTATCGGCCACAACCGATAGAGCACGTGTGGGAAACCATGTTATGGATCATACACCATAACGCCAGGTGGAGTTCCCAAATACAAACATAGTTCGCAATGTCCCAAGACTACCAGACTCGTTAGTCAACTACTGAGGAGGGCAATCTATATGGACCCATCCGTACTGGCCACAACCAGCACACTCACACTGGCAACACTCGCCAACCCGAGCTACAACTCAAGGGTTCCTCGTGTTCATCCGCCATCTCGAGCCACAACTCAAGAGATGTTATTCCGAGCCACAACTCAAGGAATACCACATGCTTTAACCCCTATCCCGACCCACAACTCAGGGGATACGTTATGAGACATAACTCAAGGAACACCAGCAATCCCACCTTTTAAGCATCACCATAAGCCTTGTAGATCACGCCCACAGAATCAAGAACCGCAATACTGCTGCAATAAAATCGCCTGACGGGGGACACGTACCGCCAGGCGTTGCCGCTTCCAAATTGCCTGGCTGGGGACACGTACTGCCAGGCGCTAAGCGCCTTAGCCTTCACTGCCACTGCAACTATCGCCTAGCGGGACTTCCTCTACCGCCAAATGCTACACCAGTACTTGCACATTACTGGTTTTAGTTCAGGTTCAAGCTCACTTCGCAAAGGTTGCTCTCATTTGCTCTCATTCTAGAGTACCTCTAATGAAAAACATTGTCATCTATAATGTTACAGGCCTTATAGCATCTCATATGTGCATTCATCCCTTAGTCATATAGACCATCCCAAGCATGCTTAAACAAAATATAAGCAGCAACACTCTAACAATTTTAAGCACATGATCTTATGCACCAATGCAAGTTAATATTGACACCCATGCCTTCACCAAACCAATTCTCCACATGTGACTAATCCAAAGGAACATTCAAATTGATAGAGACTTACCACATAACCCAATCATGCTTCATTAGAAGTTACTAGTAATTATCAAAAGGTTATTCATGCATTTTAAAGACTCCAAAATCAGCAATATTGCGTAACGTATATCTCTAGCTACTGACCTTCAAATCAAATCTCCACCGTTCAAAGTGAAGAAAAACATGTTATAGACCACCTGTCAAAATTTCACCTAAATCGGACGGTTAACGAACCGGGAAATGCAGTTTTATGAAAACTGCGCAAACTAGAAAAAATGGTGGCGCCTAGCGCCCAGAAGTGGAAGGTGGCGCCTGGCGGGACTGTATTACCGCCGGGCGGTCCCTATTGCGTGAAAAGTATGAAATCTTAAATCTTAAATCCACATTGAATCATTTCAATTCGCGCATTATTTACCATTGTCACGAAATTCCCAATTTCCCAATCCCTAACCATGTTCATGTGATTTCTTCCCAATTTGATTTTCCCAATACATGTGATCTCGTCAACATATGACATTAAATCATTCACAAACAGTTAGGACTAGATTTCCCTTTAATCATAATCCGTCTAGAACAAGAAAAACATAAAATTCAAGGTAAATCCCCTTGCGTCGCCTGGCGGCCGGGGGTGTGCCGCCAGGCTGTCCCTCTGCAGGAACCCTAAAACCCGAACAAAATGAAGTGTCGCCTGGCGGTGATTCATCACCCACCAGGCAGTTTCTGGAAAAATTCCAGAAACGCATAATCACACAAAATAACTAGATTAAGGACATCCAATTCATCATATATTTCATATCATTAACAAAACAAATACAAAAATAGCGGAGTACAGCTCCCCTAACCTGGTTTCCTTAGCTTATTTTGGAATTGTTGTGAGTTCCCCCTTGATCACCAATAATCCTCCTTTGATTCTATCTCTATGTAGCTCCTTTCCTTACTCAATCCTCAAAAAAGTCTCAACTTTCGTTCTCTTCTCCCTATACAACAATAACAAATGCAGAAACCTCTTCTCTCACCTAAAATTTTACTTATAATAGTGCCTTAATGATGAATTAATGTGGTAAAACGAAAATGGCATTTAAAAGTGGTATAAGTGTTATTCAATGGTTCATAACACATCTATTTTTCAGCCACCCTTGGCTGCTCCTTGGCCAGTTAGGGTTTCCATGCCCTTTCACCTTCATGCCAAAGTAAATTTTGACAAAAAGAGAATTTAGTTTAAGGTTCACTAAGGTTCGAACCCACATCAAACCAATTATCAAATCAAAGCACAACCATTTAACCAATTCATGTTTCGTGATGATTAATATAATTCTATGATTATATTATCCCTCAACATGTTCTAGCATATTATTATTAAAAATAATAATAATTAAATAACACACAAATGACATACATAGTCCTCTCACACAATAAAGTACTCTCAACCACTTGAGCTAGCACTTTTCCACGTCATAGCAATCCGCATTAAATCCCTTAAAGGCTCCTACTACCCGCATTTATTAAATAATTATTTAATTAATTATTTAAATTTCTCGGGTCTTACACAATGCCTTTGAGCTTTTCTTGTAAGATTAGTTCTCTAAAGTATGCTTATAATTTTATTCTTTTTGTTTATTGACTTATAAATGATTACTATTAATGATTTTTAAACAACTATAAAGGAACAAAAGTTGATTTAGATAATTTTGAAAGGGTATGTGAAGTTCAATACATTGATAAAGCTTAATTATTTGAATCACTTATTATTTAACATTTCAGTTAAAAAATAGGTTAAGAAAAAAATTGTTAAGGCATGGAACTCTCTGACAAATAAAGTAAGTCCAAGCCTTTCATTCATTCTTAAGATATGTATGATATTAATTGAGCTTCTTATTTATGATATTTGAATCATGAATTAGAGTCTTATTTCAATGCAACAACTAAACTCAAAAGAAAACTACCTTTGAGTACATTAAAGGAAAGGTTATTGGTGTAATTTTTTTTTGGTTCTATATAAGTAGTTTTTGTTTCTATTTTGTTTTGTTTTGTTATATTGATTGTTTGTTAATGAACTTTATCTGAGTAGCGTTGTCCAAGGAAAAGAAATAGGGAAAAGAGAGCGGAAACCCAAAATTCATTTTGACGGGACTGACTTGAATAAATTGAAACAAGAGAAATCTCACAAGTGTAAGTTTGCTCTAAGTATTTTAGTAAATGATAGTAATAGTTTTGTTAAAAACATTTATGTATTTGTTATACCACTTTATCAATGTTAATTATCTTTATTTACAGTTGCTAGATAGTCCATATACATTGTTAATGCAAATGAGCTGGAGAAGCGACTTGAATAAGGTGTGAATATTTTCTATTGGATACAACAAATTGTCATAGGATTTCGTTTCAAAAGATGTTTTGCAAAACAATTTGATTTTGAGTACACAAGAAGGAAAAAAAGTGAAATTTAAAGTCACTTATATGAGTTTCATCATACTTCACTTTTACATTGGTTGTATTTATATTGACTGACTTTTTGGATATCTTATATGGTTGGTTGTTTTGAAAATAACAATTTTAGTTGCAAGTATACATAATCTCTCATTTTACTCATTTTTGCAGACAAAATAGTAGGTGAAGTTAAGAATAATCTCAGGACTTCTTTGGTTGTGACCATATAAGTCATTAATAAGGAAGTCAATTATGGAAGGTGGTAGATGGATTTTGTTAAAGTTTGGATGATTTAGTGCTTTTGTCTATTTGTGTTTGAATAATAATAATAGTTAACAATGATAAAATGCTCAAGAATATATCATTAGAGATTATTAGTTTTTTTTTACTCCCTCTATACGTCTGAATTATCATCAAGTTTGATAAATAAATGTGTATTTGTTTAGTTTGAGATAATTTCTCAAAATGTTGGTATACTATATGTTTTTTTACTCCTTCTATGCTTTTGAATTATCATTAAGTAACATAATATATTATAATAAGGTGAAATCTTTGATTATTTGTGGTAAGAACTAAAAATAACTAGAAAAGGGATACAAATAGTTGTAGAGATTCAAAAGAATTGATCTATAAAAATTAAAATCAAATTTTCTTATGATTACAAGAGATCGATTGGTAAAAAAAGTGTTGGTGTAACTATTTATATTAGTGATATTTTTATAATGTTACGTTAACAAAAAAATAAATATCACTAAATGTTTTTAGTAATAATTTTAAAATGTCTCTTTATTTGAAAAAAATGTTATCAACGATTTTTAGTAATAATTTTGTAATGTTATTCATTTATAAAAAAAATTATAACTAAAAGGATTTAGTAATATTTTTTTAAAATGTTACATTTTTATTAAATAAATGTTACTAAAAGTATTTAGTAACATTTTTTATAAATGTCTCAACGGATACGTAAAAATGTCATTAATATTTATTAGTATTATAGATTATACAAGTGTAATATAATGTTACTAAATTATACCAGTAAATTTTTTTTACAATTTAGTAACATATTTTAAATGTTACTAAATAACGTAGTAGTAGTGTAACCTATGCTTAAATCATATTTAAGATATTCGTAGTTTTTTCTTTTTCTTTAATAACTTTATATTTCTCTTCTTTTCAATGAAACACAAAAATCATATGTATAAATAAATTGTCATTATAAAAACGATAAAAGAAATTGTTGAATCATAAATGTACAAATATATGAATTAATGAAAATGAAATAAAAATCACATTTAACATACATCCTTACCGAAAAGTAGGTACAATAACCAGTACAAAGGAAACAAGGGACAATTTTTTTAGAAATAACTGCATTATGTTGAGCAAATTTAGGTGGGGACAAATCCTACCTAGGATTTGGAAATATATCGGATTCATTGAAATGAATGAGCACAGAATCCATGAGGAACGAATCCCTGTTGTTGCTTCCAGTCCTTTGAAGGGATGCTTCCAAAGACAAACAATCCTTCAGTTCTGAGGTTACATGGCTTATGTCAGGCCTTTGGATGGCAATATCAGGAAGGCATGACATGGCTATGTCCAAAAACTTCCAAGCTGAAGCAACATGGAAATTTCCTTCTAATCTTGGATCAACTATTGCTTCAATATCTCCAGCTTCAAGTTTTTTCTTAACCCAAGAATGTATGTGGCTAGGTTTCTCAGGAGTTCCTCTTATTGCTGGTTGACCTGTAATTAACTCTAATAAAACTACCCCAAAACTGTAAACATCACTCCTTTTATTGAGAGTCCCCGAGGAGTGAAACCTGTGAAGATATCAACAAGTTGAACCCAAGGTTTTAATATGTGTTGAATCACAATGATTACCATGAAGAAAAAGCTTGTTATGAGACAAATCAAAGAAAACTAATATATCACTGAAACCAAAATTATGTGTAATCTTTTAAGAACTAAATTTTGTTATACTTACTCAGGATCAAGGTAACCTGGTGTGCCACCTGGGTAATTAGTTAAGACATGAGTGTCATTGTCATTTGCAAAAGTTCTAGACAATCCAAAGTCTGAAATCTTGGCATGCATATTTTCATCTAGTAGGATGTTGGAACCTTTCAAATCTCTGTGAATTATAGGTGGCTTACATCCATTATGCAGATAATCCAATCCTGCATAATTCGTATAAATGTAACTAGTTGCTATAGAAAATAAATACCTTGAAGAAAATGAACGTTTATGAATATAGTTTTGTTCATTTACCACTTGCTGCATGTAACGCAATTTGAACTCTCTCTTTCCATCCCAAGACACTTGAGCTTTTTCCTACAAAAGATCATTTATATATTATCAATATATATTCATCAAAACCTTCTCAGAAAGGTCATGCAACCAATGGCGGATCTTGATCAAGAGTTTTGGAGGGGCTAGAATAATATAATTTTTGGATCATTTGATTGGACCATTAGTATAACACTTTAAAAAAATGACTCTTCTATAAAACAATTGGATCGTTAGATTGGATTATTAGTATAATGCTTTAAATACTTTAAAAGATGTGAAGAAATATAATTTAACTTGTTTTCATCTTCACGTGTAGCTTTCCTTTTACTACTCCTACAAAATAAATTTATTATTTTATTCTTCATCGATATGCTTGTTTTTAAATATACTAAAAAATAATTTACATAATCTAATATTTTATAATCAAGTCACAGTTAAAAATCGGTTATAAAAAAACATATAATACATGATTTTTTTTCTTCTATAATCATAAAAAGTAAGTATACAAAAGGCTCATGAGATAAAAAATAATTTTAATAACTATTAAAGTAATATTTTATCATCAAGTAAAACAAGAGAGAGTTACATTTTTTATTTAGAAATGAAGGAAACAAATGAGAAATGAGAGCAAACATAATGAGTATGTGTCTAACTTCATTTTTTCTTTAAAAAAAAAACATATGATAGTGAAAGATGAGTACAATTTTGTCAAAATTTTAAAAGCCAATGACAGAAGAAAATAAAAAATATTTTAATAAATGTTTGATTTAATTACTCTTTTTGTTATTGTTTCCAAAAATGTAAGTTGATCTTCCAGTTCTTTTACTTTCAATTTAGTGGCAATTTGGTATTTTTATACAAAAACATATATTAGAAGACTAAGTAAACCTAAATATTTTTTTATTATTTTTTATTATTTATTAACATTAAATATTGTATTTTATAAAATAAATAAAGAGACAATTTAATTATCATCAATTTCTAACATATACTATATATAAATTTAAAATTTTCAAAATTTTAAAAAAATAAAAAAAATGGATGTATAATTTTGGGAAAAATCAAAAATATTTGGGGGGCCTAGCTCCCTTCATGCTCCTATGAGGCTCCGCCTATGCATGCAACTATACCTATGCAAGGAAAATTGTCGTGCATTAAGAATAATTATCATATTTAAGATTTGTTTATGGTAGGAAAGACTAAAATAATTTGTCAAAAAGCCAAACAAAAAGGAAATGGTTTACGATAAATCTAGGAATATGCTTTAATAATATTTTTAATTGTTGTTATGTTTTACTTATAATTATAACTGTATTTTTGTTATAAGGTTTGTTTGAATTAAATTTTGAACACAAATTTTTATTAAAAGAAAATAATTTTTTTTATAAATTTAAAATAGTTTATGTATAAGTTAAAAATAATATTTTCGAAAATTTTATGATAAAACTTCCGTATATTATTAGTTTTAGTTTATAAAATAGCTTACTTAATTTTCTTTTATTTCTTTCTCTTAAACGCATTTATAGAAAAAACTATCGAAACAAACTCATAACTCAATACTTTTCTAGGAGCTATATTAAACCATATTGTATTATTAGTTTGCTTCATAATCAACGGGAACTTTTAAATGAGATTCAGAATTGGAAAAGTAGAAATAATTAAATAATTGCAAAATAGGTTTTTACGAGAATTATTAATTGACTTTGGTGTTTAGTTATTGATACACTGCAAATAGTGATCATTCCAATGATCAGTGAGAAATTTTTTTTGATGAATTCTCCTTAGTTAACGTCGTTGCATGTTAGTGATTTACATGTGATTCCACTTGTTTGAAAAAAAAATGGAAATGTCTTATCATGTTAGTTAATATGTTAGAACCGTTAGTAATTTGTAAACAACAACTCTATAATATTGTAAAAAACTTTATTTACCTCTTGTGTTATTTTTTATTCACACAATACATAATATATCTATAGACCCACATCTCCTGGCCATTATACTCTCAACAGCTATAAACGGCTAACTCATTAACTACCTAGACTTCAATGACTAGTGCATTAACCACACAACGGCTAGTTTCATACAATGGCTAGTTACCCATAATGGTTAACACATTTAAGTTTATTAAAAAACCCAACCAAAATCTCCCGTAAACTTAAATGCTTCTTTTATTCTCCATCTTTGTTCATTTATTCTTCATCACGACTTCCAACATGCAATAACTCTTCTCACATTGTACTTGTCCCTTTCATGAATAGTTAAGTTCTTCGCTTTCTTCATGACTGTCTTCCCTTTCACTTTATCTTTGGTCGACTTGTACTTCACTTTTCCTGTGGCTAACTTGTTCTCTACTCTCTCAGTTTTTGCATTCTTATGGGCAAACTTATTCTTCTCTTTGGCCAACTTGTTACTCATTAGGTTCTTTGTCTTTGTGGCCGACTTATCGTTACCTGAGCTCTTGTTAATAGGCCGACTTCCTTTTGAAAGATCAAACCACACCCACGTATTGTTGTGCTCAATCTCCTCATCCATTTCAAGTCGCCACTTCTCATTGCATCTCCAGTGCAGCTCTCAGATCTTTCTCAACTTGTAAATGTTCTTGCAAACTTGAAACATCTTCTTCAAATTCCAAGTGCTGCTTTTGCAACGCCTATTTCCTTCTCTCTACACTTTCTTGTAGAATTAAATTGTCTCTAACCTCCTTTTCAATACTCTGTTGCAAGTCTCCTTTTGCAATCTCTAACCTTTGGATTAAAAGCTCTTCTTCTTCAAATTCTGAGCTATTCAAGCTTTTCACACGCTCCACCGAGCTATCTGAGTAATCTACGCTACTCGACTGTCTTGTCGAGTTATCAATTATACTCAGTCTTCTTGCTGAATTCTCCATGCTATTCGGTCTTCTTGCCGAGTTCTCCACTTGCTTATGCTCAGCCCCTGAGCTACGCACCATTATCAACAATGTCGCTTCTTCTTTTCCTTCTTCTGTGAGGTTAATCGTCTCTTCATTTCTACTTTCAGATCTATAATCTTTGGCAAAATGTCCAGACTTACCACAACTGAAACACTTGCCCGAGTAGCACTCCTTTACATAGTCACCATACTTGCCACACTTGAAGCACTCAACATATGAGTTGCTTGATTGACCTCCTCTCCATGGACCTCGTCCTTTTCCGTGCCAATTTTGTTGACCAAATTGTTCTTTCTCTTCTTGTCCTCAGCTTCTACCACTAGGACCGCTTCTTATACCTCCTCGATATCGTCCTCTACCTTGAGTGTTCTGAGCTTTCTCATCTTTATTTGACATCTTCGTTTGGAGTAATTGATCAAGTGGCTCCCACTTCTTCTTCTTTCATTGTTCGTGTGCTTCAAGAGATTCTACAAGCTCTTCAACCGTGAGCATTGATAGGTCCTTGGACTCCTCAATCGCGCACACCACATTCTCGAAGTCGTTTGTCAATGACCTCAAGATCTTCTTCACAACTCGGCTAGCAGGTAATGTCTCTCCATTTCTAGCAAGTTGGTTCGCCAAGGTTTCAACTCGAGTAATGTACTCAGCTACTCCTTCGGTCTCTTTCATTCTCATGCTCTCTAATTCACCTTTAAGTGTTTGAAGTCGCACTTGCTTCACTCATTCATCTCTCATATACGCCTTCTCCAAAATATCCCACGCTTCTTTTGAAGATTTGGCACTTGCAATCTTCTCAAAGCCAGACTCGTCCACAGCTTGGTACAAGATGTACAAAGCTGCCTTGTCCTTCACACGTGCATCTTTCAGCACTTTCAACTGGGCATTTGACCAACCTATAGTGTTGGCTGGTTCATCGAAACCATCTTCAACCACCTCCCAATTTTCTTGGGATCCAAGAAGCGCCTTCATTTTGAGACTCCAATTGTCATAGTTGACAACCTTTATCAACTTAGGGAGGGAAATACTATTTATAAGACTGGCCATCTCACTCTCTTTTTTCTCAAACACTTAGGTCTGTAGCTCTCTTTTTCTACTCAGACACTCAAGCTAACTAGCTCTTGATACCACTTTGTTAGTACTTTGTAGACAACAACTCTATAATCTTGTGAAAAAACTTTATTCACCTCTTGTGTTGTTTTTTATTCACACAATACATAATATATTTATAGACCCACATCTCTTAACCATTATACTCTCAACGGCTATAAACAGCTAACTCATTAACTACCTAGACTCCAACAACTAGTGCATTAACCACTCACAATGGCTAGTTTCTTACAACGGCTAGTTACCCTAAATTGTTAACACATTTAAGTTTATTAAAAAACCCAACAAGAACAAAGAAAATGTAACTCAACAAACCTGACAATTGTTCTTGGAGGTTTCCTTTTGAAAGATATTCGTAAATAAGTGCTTTAGCATCACCTTCATCACAATATCCCACAAGAAAAACCACATTTCTATGATGAACAAGCGTTAGAAACTTTGCCTGCATTTTAGAAATGTTTAATATCTTAACTTAATAAAAATATATTCGTTGTGCAAATTCAAGAAAAGAAGAAAAAAAAGGGCTAATTTATCAATTGTTCCATTTAACCTCTGACTTAAACTCCTTATAACCTTGATTTGATGAGAGAGAGAGTTTTTTTACGGCAACTCGTTCATCACTTTGCAAAGTGCCAAGGTAAACTTCACCAAATCCACCTTTTCCAATCATTGTTTCGAAACCGTTGGTAATATCATGAACCTCCGAGTAAGAAAATGTTTGATTTTTTAATTTTAGTTGACCTTTTTTTGAAGTTGAAGATATCCCTGGACAATGATAAAAAATAACATGTCATTTAATGAATATTCATATAGTGAAAAATATGTAGAGCAAAGTGAAATACATAAAAAATCCTAAAATACTTGAATTGCAAAATATTAAGAAAGCTAGTCGAATCCTTCAACTAAAAATATCATTTTTTGAGTCACTGTTAAAGAATTAAAAATCTAAAGTGTTAAATATCTAATAAGATGCTTTTGCGATCCATCATTCTTGTACTTTAGAATTTCAGATTAAAACAAATTGCAATAAGAGTAGTAATTTGAAATTTTACATGGAAAAAAAAAAGAGGTAGAAAATGTGTTGTGATAAGCATGTGTAGAAAAATTCTCAGCAACCAATTTAGAAAAACAAAATGTAATAAGAGTTGAAATTTGACATAAACATAAATTAATTTGCAAAAGTGTTCATATAATTTTTTCATAAATTCAAACACAAAACGTGAAGTTTTAAAACTATGTTGATTGTGAAAATGATTGTAAAAAAGAAAATAGGCAATAGACAACAATTTTTATTTATCATGTAGTTTAGATAATGGGAGAGGGAATATAAATATACGATAAGTTTACCCATCAAGGAAAAAAATAAAATAATAGATATTTAAAAAAATTATAGATTCAAAAGGAAAAGAATGAGAATAAATTTAATAATAGTGATTGGGTACTCAATATAGTAATATTGTAGAAAATATTATATGAATTATGACTATACCTCCTTTATTTCGTCTGAGTGATCTCCAAATCATAACTATGCCCACTATTATTATAGAGACAACAATTGATGCTACAATAGTTGCAACTAATGGAACAATATTCTTCTTCTTACAGGATCCTATCTCACATATATCAGTATTCCCGTCCAAACTGAAATAATGTATAAGCGTAAGTTGTCATGCAATAAATATAATAAACACGAAGAAATAATTTTAATTAAATAAGACAATTAATATAATTTTTTCTTAATATTTTAACTCCTAATTTTGAACTTATAAGCTTTCAATTTATTTATATAATTTTTCACTTAATATTGAATTGGATCCGCATTAAGGAGTGAGGTCATGTTATTAACTTTCGGAGGTATTTGAGATATAAAGTTTGACTCCATGTTTCTATTATCATTTGAGATAAAAAAGACTACTGAGTTGTGCTATAGATTCCCTAACTGATCATATATATTCACACCAATGTAGAAAATCAATGTGAGTTATAGTTGAAGATAGTCCCTTATATCTTTGTGACATTTGGTTGAGTAGTCGAGGGTGAGTTAATTCTCCATTGTGTTCCTCTACAATCGGGACTGGATGTGGGCAATCGATGAAACTCAAGATGTAATTTCTCTACATTATTTATATAATTAGATACTTGTCATTACATCGATGGCTAGTAGTAATGATAACATGACTTAGTGGTAGGGTGAGGGGTGAGAGGTGAGAGAGAGGTTGCTGGTTCAACTTCCTCTACTAATAATTGAAAAAATATAGGCTTGATGACTTTGGAAGAAAGGGTGAGAGAGATTGTGAATTTAACTTCATTAACAAAATTAAGAGCGGCAGTGCAGGATATATTCTTCAAATTTTAACACATTCAAAAATAAATCCTTGTCTTTTTCACTCATACAATTATTTGGAATGTCCAGAAAGAAAGTAATCAATATACTTAAGTACAAGTTTTTTTTTTCTTTTTTTTATGGGACTGTAGGGTAGTCAGTACAGATCACAGGCATTTGTTGGACAACAGTCTCAATATCTCAGTCCGTCCCGTATTTTTTTGTGGATTTATGAACCAACCCACTGGACCAAACCCACGTTGTCACCCTTAAACAAAATACTAACAATTAACATGGATGGATAAATTTTTTTTATTATATATTTAACCTTAAATTAAATACATATATCAGACAATTTTTATCAACATAAAAAGCAACTTTAATTTTTTTATAAATAAATATATATATATATATATATATATATATGTATGTATTTATATATGAAATAAGTTAATCTAATTTGTGTTGATTAAGTAGTGTCTAATATTTATATACCTTAAAAGGTCTAAGTTACAAAATTATACGGTGATGTAGAGTATGAGCGAACCTCAATTGCAAAGAATTACTCTCTGACTTCGCTATGAGGGCATCAGGAATGGAACCCGTGAGGCTATTTCTGGACAAATTACTGCAAAGAGATATTGACAAATTTCTTCAGATCAATTTTTAGAAGAAAAAATTAGTTTCTTTCAATTAAAATTATCTTATACATAAATTAATTTATAAAAAGAAAATGATAGGTTAACAAAGTTTCTTTTACAAATTTTTATAAATTTTGACAAATTATCTATTTAGATAAAAAATATTACTTTATTACTTTATTTTAGTTAAAAAAAATAAAAATTAATCTATTTTAATTTTATTTATGAAAATTTTGTCAAATTTTTCCAAAAAAAAATTGTCAAAATTTTTTTTCAAATTATAATTAGGACAACTTACAGTATCTTCAACTGTGATAACTTGGCAAAGAATTCTGGCACCTCTCCCACCAATTGATTGTTTGACAGATCCCTACAATATATAGTAATATTTTTTTTTCGTACTTTAAACTCCTTGCATAATTGTCGTTACAAACTAAATTTAATAATAAAAGGAACTTACAAAATTTCTAAATTTGCAAGGTTGGAGAATGACACATCTATGTTGCCTGATAATTTACTTGAACTCAAGTTTCTGCTTAAATTTCACCATAAATATATGTCATTGTAAACCCGAATAAAAACAAATAGAAAGAGAGAAATGAAACATATTACATTCCGCAAATATTATTACTATACTTTGATGTGCCTATGAGAAAATCATGTCGAGAAAAAAAAAAGCAAACAAGGGAGGTTCAAAGAATTTAGATAGTGTAATAATAAACTTTTTCATCATCACTTATAAAATAAATTCTCATATAAATTAAAATTAGTCTATGATTACGTAAAACATAATTTTACCGGCTAAAATAAAGTTTTAGAGAAATTAAAATCCAAGAGTTTGTAACGCATAAATAAGTTTGAACTTACAAAATTGTATTTATTCTTGTTAAAAAATTTAATGACTTTATATTTCCCATTTGTAAAGTTATACATTTTTGTGACTCAATGCATTGTATAATGTAAATGTTACTTACAGAGAGATGATTCTTGGAGGATTCCCAGCATTACAAGTCAGACCGTCCCATGTAAAACCTGTTGGTCCGCAGGGGTCTCCTTGCCACTTCATTCTGGAGATCTTATAGATATCTTTGATGCGTTTGATCGCATCAACTGATATTAATTTCAACAATATAATCAAAATTTTAGGATTAAGATAATGAACTCGGTAATAAAACATTTTTTTAAATATATAGATAAAAAAAAGTTATTTTACTTTATTTTACAGATAAGTGAATCGAATAATTTTGGTCAACCAAAATAGTTGATAATTTAAACAACCAGTGTTTAACTCTTCCCGCACTCTTTATACAAGATTATAAGTCGGTCCAACGTAAAAACATTAAAATGGTGTAAAATTTAAAAGAATTACAAAAGTAATACATCGTGTTAGTTTGGTACAATTTTAATACGATTTTAACTTATTAAAGTGAAATTGGGCTAAACTAATATTACTTTAATTAAAAAAAACTTTAAAAAATCATAATATATTAAGTTGACACAATTTTAATTTATATTATAGAATATAAGTATTAAATTGACATGACTTCAATTAAAATTAAAAAAATTATAATATACTAAAATCGCATCAAACTAAAACGATTTCAATTTAGATCATAATATACTTAAGTCATACCAGAAACAGCAGAGAAAATATGTTGAAGTCATATCAAGCCGATATGACTACAACTAAAATTTAACAAAAAAAATATGCAGTGAAGTCTTACCAAGTTGGTATGACTTCTTCATAATGAAATTGTACCAAACTCGCATGATTTGTTCACTTTTGTAATTTTCTTTTAAAACTTGTACCATTTTTTAAATAATTTTGAAAAAAAGATGGTACTATTTTAGTGTTTTGTGTCGGTCCGACTCATTATGATTCATATATCCAAAGTTATGTTTGTATCTTTAATACTATTTGTGCTTAGTTTCATTGTAAGAAAATCCTTAAATAATAATCAATTTTAGTGATAAAAAATAATTAATTACTATAATGATTAATTTAGATGTCAATTTATAAACTATAAATTATTAGTAACTAAAAGAGTTTTAAGAAATTATAATTAACCTCTATATTGGGACAAGGTGTTTAAGCAAAAGCAAGAGAGGAAGAAATAGAAAGTATCATAGAAGCTAGAAAACAGAGATAAATTCTCATCAGCTAATGTAAGGTGTATACACGAATTATTTAGGTTAAATCATTCTATAGGTCCCCATTTTTGTATAGGTCCTCATTTTTGTAGTGAAATTTCAAGTAGGTCCCCCCATTTTTATTTGACTCAATTGAGTCCCTATTTTCGAAAATTCGTTGCAATTGGTTCCTTTCCGTTAGTTGACGAGTAATAGTGCTAATTATGTGCCACGTGTCAGCACGTGGTTTTTTTGACTTTTTTTATAATTTTTTATAATTTTTAATTTTTTTTTATAATTTTTTTTAAAAAAATTTAAAATTGCCACGTGTCAATCTGACATTGTGCCATGTGGCAGAGACAATGTGATGTGGCAATGGCAGTGCCACATGTCAATATTGGATGTGAAAAGTCTTGATGTAGTCCCTGTATTTGTTATTTTGTCTCAATTTGGTCCCAATTTTTTTAAAATTGAATCAATTTTTTTCCTATATCAGATTTAATTTTATATAAATTTACAATGGTATTTTTATTATAATTGATATTTTTAACAAAATTAAGTTTATTTAAATGTATATTTTGCATTGAACTTTATTTAAATATTGTTTCAAATATTTATATATCAATAAT
>Ga0214544_1005955_pt1 | contig 23036 bp, 6 predicted proteins | sample CNSS3metaG_FD_160074 | JGI IMG/M metagenome (GOLD analysis project Ga0214544, IMG submission 160074) | Root nodule microbial communities from cowpea collected in UCLA plant growth center, Los Angeles, California, USA - CNSS3 | ecosystem: Host-associated > Plants > Roots > Nodule | place: USA...
GTTTGTGTAGTCTATCTTTTATTTTATATATATATATATATATATATATATATATATATATAATCATTCAAACCTATATAATAATGAAATGTTTTACACACTAAATAATTTTTTAGATGACCTATGATATTATATATTATTATTGTTATTAAAGTCATGGATTTCTTTTAATCTTCTCACTTAGGGATGACAAACATATCCATGTCTGCAGATATCCACGGGTAAATTCTGCGACGAATAGTTGATACCCACGGTAACGGGTAGTAGGTATTCTAATATGCGTTTATAAACGAGCCAGGTGCGAATATCATACTATCTGTATCCGCGGGTACTCGTTACTCACAAAAAATTAAATTAAAATTAAATTTGTTTTATTAAACTAAATTTAATTAAAATTAAAATTATATTTTATTAGATTAAATTTAATTAAAATTTAATTTATATTTTATTTTGTAATTTTATTTTAAAAATGTATAAAATATATTTTTTTAAAATATTTGTGGATATTCATGGATTTTAAAATATCCGTAGATATTTTTAAGCGGGTACCCAACGAGTAAATAGGTAGATTGCAGATGGAGTTTCGGATAATATTATCCGTGCTTGATCTGACCCGTTGTTATCCCTATTCTCACTTTCTTCCATTTTTTTTACTTAACACACTATTATAAACATTCTTATGAAGGTTTAATGTAAAACTTTGAGAATAATTTTTCTTATCACGATCATAAAACTTGATGAAAATATTAGTCTATTATCACACAGGTTAAATTACTCTTTTGGTCCCTCTATTTGTTATGAGATTTCAGTTTGATCCTCAAGTTTTTCGTTTTCTCAATTTGGTCATCATTTTCTTAAAAATGACTCAATTTGGTTCTCACCGTTAACTTTGACCAGACGGTGTTAAAGTCAATGCCACGTGTCAATTTATGGTTTTTTTGAATTTTTTGAATTTTTTTTAAAATTTTTTCACACATGTCACTTCATAATTGTGCCACGTGTCAATTTTTTTACACGTAGCATAACTGTGAAGTAACATGTGTAAAAAATGAAAAAAATGAAAAAAATTAAAAGAAAATAAAAAAAATCAGAAATTGACATGTGGCGTTGACTTTAACATCGTCTGGTCAAAGTTAACGGTGATGACCAAATTGAGTCATTTTTAAGAAAATGAGGACCAAATTGAGATAACGAAAAACTTGAGGACTAAACTGAAATTTCATGATAAATAGAGGGACCAAAAGAGTAATTTAACCTTATTTTTATTACCATTATTTTTTATGTTTCTATTACCAAATTTTTTGCTAATTTTTTTATTTCTTTATTTTACTTTTAAAATATTAAAATTAGTATATTTTAAAAGTAAAACATAAAGATAACCTTAAAATACAACTTATTGTTAAATGAAACACAACATAATGCACACTAGGATTTTTCAGAAAAGGATGGATATTGGAAGTGTGCATAACTCCATGTATAAATTCGTACTAACTTGATATAAAAAAATTGGCACTAAAATAATATACTAAGCAAAATTTTGATGTATTAACTTTTTAATATTTTTGAGCTAAAGTTATGAATCGCAACACGATTTCAATATTAGCTTTTAATTATAGTTCAAATGATTCTAATATAAATGTATTTTGATATTCCAATAAAATTGTTATAATATAAGGCTTTGCTTTCCTTTTTTAGGTAAAAACACAAATTCTTTATATAAAAGTCTTCTTTTAAGTACAATTTATTCATCTAGGTAACCTTCTTAAAAGTTAGAAAAACAAATTACTCCATTTTTTTAAATGCCATAATGTCTATGTCACTTCAACAATTTTGAATGAGAAATTCTTAGTTTTAAATCGTTAAAAATTTACACTAAGCTGTTTGGAACATGTTAATGATAGGGATGGCAATTAGGGCCTGGTCCGCGGGCCCGGCCCGTAGGCCCGCATAAAAAACGCGGGGCGGGCCAGGATAGTGAGCCCGCAGGCCCGCGCGGGTTCGGCCCGCATAGGCCTGCGGCCCGCACGGGCTAGCCCGCGGCCCGCGCGGGCCGGCCCGCAAGCCCGCATAAAATTAAAAAAAAGAAAAAAAACTTACACTTGTGTATGTTAATTACTTCTTTTATGGACTCTTGCATTAACATTTCAAATTCTTGTATAATTGGAAAAGACAAGTATTATGTAATTCTTAATGTGCTAAAATTTAAAGAATACATTGTGTATGTCATAGTATGAATATGATGAAAATGTTGAATTATCAATTTATCATCTAATTCCCCAAAGTCTTTACTTAATTTTGTGAACTTCTTAAAGTTTCCCAATTTTTAAACATTAAAAGTTTTATCATAAAAAAAATAAATAAATAAAAAAATAATAAATAAAAAGCGGGCCGGCCCGCGGGCCCGCGGATCCGCGGGCCAACCTTTATGCGGGGCGGGCCAAAGTATGCGGCCCGCATAAAATGTGCGGGGCGGGGCGGGCCGGCCCGCGGTGTGTGGACCTTATGCGGGACGGGCCTAAACGGGGCGGGCCGGCCCGCATTGCCACCCCTAGTTAATGATGCTTTTAAAAGAACAAGGTAATTGAATTTTGTTTAAAGTTATTGTCATATTTTCATATAATCAATTAATTTACGTGTTCAAGTTTGATAAGATGAGAATACTACAACCGAGTTTACCTCGGGTTGTGCAGGATTGTGGAACTTATATTGCAGATTCAGTGTAAGGATAAACCCATTTGTGCAGATGTTTTGAATTGTTTAAAGCAGGTAGCTTCTTGCCCCTCTTCTTGTATATTTATATTATTTTCCTTTTTCTTAGGATGTTTTTTTTTAATTGATGTTTCATTGAAGATCGCGGTACTTTGGAATGGTTGGGTTTCTGCATTTCGAATTTCAGATTGGTACGTGATCATATTGATAACAAGCTTGAGGATGAGCTCGTAGGGTTACTCTATTTTAGGGTTGAAACTTGAATTTGTTATTTATTCCCTTGAGTTTTTTCAATCTCAATGTATAGAGCTGCAGTAAAATTTTTATTTTCACCTTCATACCCTAGTCAAATTAGTATTTTTTAGTTTTTATATAAATAGCATTGATGTTATTGAACTGCATTTTGACTAGTTATAGACACCTGTTACCACCGACCTTGATTATTTGGCAAAAATGGGGGGTCTAAAGCCTATATTTTGTACTGTGATCTTGCGAATGTTTCTAGATTGTTTTTTGTGAATCCTGGTTCTTATACTTGCATTAAAACTGGGTATGATTCTTATTCAAAACGGCTCTGAAGTCTGAACTGCGATATGTTGACCTAAGTTAGTGGAGAAATTGCAGGTGGATAATTCTGAAGATATTTACAAGTTTTGGGAATTTCAAGTGATAGAAAAAAGAAGATAAACTTATGGACCGACTCAATGGTGCTGCCAATCTAATGATAGTGTCAGATCTTGATTTTACAATGGTAGACATTATAATTTTGATAATGATCTGTTTAAGGATTAATGCTTGGGTGAAATCTGGTGAAAATTGTGTATCTCACTGCAGGTAGACCATGATGATCCAGAGAACCTTGCTCTTCTCAAGTTCAATGCGCTGTGGGAAGCTTATTATCGTCATGATTCTCTGCTAGTTTTCTCCACTGGGAGATCGCCTACTATTTATGGAGATTTAAGAAAACAGAAACCTTTGTTGACTCCTGATATCACTATAATGTCTGTGGGTACTGAGATTACATATGGTGAATCCATGGTACCTGATGATGGTTGGAAACAGTATCTGGATCATAAGTGGGACAGAGACGTGGTTTTGGAGGAAACATCCAAGTTTCCTGAACTAACTTTGCAAGTATGTATCTACCTTTCTTGTCGGAATTTTTATACGTTGAATCATGCTCAGAAGAATGACCTGAAATGAATTTTGGTATTAGCTATTATATAGAAGCATTGATATTCATTTATCAACTTGTTTTCTTTGAAATTTCTGGAGTAACTGCAGTCAGAAACAGAACAACGGCCTCATAAGGTCAGCTTTTATTTGGAAAAAGGGAAGGCCCCAAATGTCGTCAAAGCTCTCTCAAAATGTTTGGAGAAACGCGGGGTAAGATTATAGTTCATAGATAACTTAAATGCACAAATTTGTGTACTTCATTTGAAGCTCTCTACCTACAATTTTTTTTTTTGGATCCTGTGCCATCTTTTCTCATCTGTAAAGACAAACAACTGACAAGTATATATAGATACTTAGTTGATTGGATTTTTCTTGATCTGATATTTTATTGACATTCTACAATTTCATTATATATATATATATATATATATATATATATATATATATATATATATTACAGTGACTTCTGATATTACTTTCTAATCTTTTCCAGTTAGATGTGAAAATAATTTATAGCAATGGTATTGCTCTGGATGTATTACCCCAAGCTGCTGGAAAGGGAAGGGCACTTGCTTTTCTACTTCAAAAACTAAATGCTGATGGACTTGGACCACGCAGCACTCTTGTTTGTGGTGATTCTGGAAATGATGCTGAACTGTTTACTGTGCCTGAAATTAATGGGGTCTTGGTTCGTAGTATTATAAGAATTAACAACTTCAACTTACAGTTGTTTGTCTTGTCTGCAAATGTGATTGTACTGTGAAAAATGATCTTTCTTCTCCTGAATTTGAAGGTCAGCAATGCACAGGAAGAATTGCTTCATTGGTATACAGAAAATGCACGGAGCAATCCCCAAATAATTCATGCAACGGAAAGATGTGCAGCTGGCATTATGCAAGCCATCGGTAACTTCTCTCTTGGTCCCAATGTGTCTCCAAGAGATATTGGAGATTGCATGTCCAGCAGGAAAGTTCTTGGTCCTAGCCATGAAGTAGTGATGTTCTACATATTTTATGAGAGATGGAGGCGTGGTGAAGTTGAGAATCCTAAGCAGTATATGCAAAATTTGAAATCAGTCTTTGTAAGTTTGATCCAATTGTAAGATTTTACTCACAACTGCAAATCCATTGCTAAGCCTAATCAGAGCTGAATCTTTTGCATACGTGAATAGTGAGTGAGATTTGAAATTGGAATACCTAGAACTGTTAGGGTATTGAAAGAAAGCAGAGAGAAGTTTAAATTGCATGAGAAAAGACATGGTGGATTTGAAAAGACGTTGTTTTATCATAAATAGTGAAAGGAGAAACACAACACATGAGAAGTTCCTGTTGATGTGTGATCTATGAAGTTTAGACTTTTATATCCCCAATTGAGGGACTTTTTATGTAGGTTTGGTTAATCTGAAGAGGAGCTGATGCTATTCTTTTCTCAATTTTTTTTTGTTTATTTGTAGCATTCTACAGGAAATTGTGTCCATCCTTCCGGAGTTGACCAACCTATGCATCAAGTTATAGATACCTTAGAAAAAGCTTTTGGTGACAAGAAGGATCAATACTATAGAGTGTGGATTGATGGTGTATCTTTTGCAGAGGTTAGTTTGGGTTCGTGGCTGGTCAAATTTGACAAATGGGAGACATCTGGTGAGATTTTTCTTAACTTTAATTCGTTAGTTTTAAGTTCTATTCTTCAATTGGCATCTTTATTTTTAATTCATTAGTCTTGAGTTCTATTCTTCAATGTGCATCTTTATTTGCCTCATTGCTTTCTGTTTGATATGAGCATTTGGGCTGGCAAGAACAGGTCTAAGGTTGTAAGAATACTGGGAGTTGCTGTGTTAATGTTTGAATTTTTTTTTTTTCCATTTTGAGACATTAGATATTGAAGAGAGTAACCTTTACTCTGAATAAATAAATTTAGTAGAAGAAAAAAATGGATGTCTGTTTCTAAAATAGAGAAACAAATCATGAGACAAAACATTATTCCATCTCCATGAAAAAATGGATTAGATTCCATCTAAGGAGCCTATTTCAAATTCCGGAACTAATTTCAATCTTTGTAATATCTAATATAAAGTGTAGAGATTAACTACAAAAGGCATACTACATCTATTGTATCACCAAATACATAAAATAATTTTATAATTATCAACAACTTCACAATTTGTAAGTGTTTCAGCCAAATTATATCGAGTAATATTTATGACCATATATATACTTGAGAAATACCTCTATATCTAATATTTACTTTCAAGGTATCAGTAATGGCCAGCTCTGCAGAGACCATGCAGTACTCATTCTGCAGAAAAGTACATTGGATTTTTTTCATTATTATTAAACTCATCATTGTATACCTTAGCATCTCAGTTATGCTAACATCCTAAAGAACACAAATCATTTGTCATCAAGGAACAACTTGAATATCCGAGAATTCCTTACATAACAAAGACAAATCAGTTTCTAACCAAAGCCTCCTATATCCAGCCATTTGAGAATGTTCAATGACCTAAGCAATCCCCACTATATCAGCATACAAAGACTTCTGCACTCTCAAAAAAGATAAGAAACTTCCAATATATTTATTCCTACTACCTCTAAACAGCCCCAGCGCCAGTGGCATTACCTGGACAGCCACAAGCTGCCCCATCTGTGCTCACTTTAAACCAACCTATATCCGGTCAAAGAACTTGCATTGGATTTTATGATCCAAATGATTGATAGCACGAGAGATAGTGATTGCTGATTTTCATGTGTTATTCTGTTAATAAATTGCCTAATTCAATGCAGCATGCCAAGCTTCCTTTTCTTGTTTTCAATTTTTACTCATTTTCATTGTACTATATGCTACTCCTCTGAGGCTGTGTAAACAAGTATTGGAAGATTTTCAGTCCTTTTATACAGTACTTTTACAAATCCTCTTTCTATATTGCTTACAATTCATTGCCTTATTAGACTCTGTACTGTCATCTAATCAGGGAATAAGTCACAGGGTTGTTTAACAAAGGTTTTGGTGAATTCAAAGGTAAGCCCTTACTCAATCTTTATCTCAGTTTTTATTTAGCACATAATTTTATCTTAGTATTCTGATCTTCATAAATCTATTAATAGGTTTGGATTTTGGCAGGTTGATGCACCACATCATTATACCTGGATGCACTTACATCAGACTTGGTTGGATGGCTTAGGAGAAAAGGATGAAGTGTCTTGGTTGTTGTAGTTTCTAATCACTTCTCTTTGGTTCAAGGTGAGTTGAAGCAGCAAGAATGCAAGATAAATGGTTAATAAGGGTATTTCATTTTATCTCTTATTGAATAATGATGTATTAAAAAAATTAGATAGATTTTTTATTAAATTAACTAAACTAATTAGATCAAGGTTTCTAACTTGGCAAAGTATTTCTGATTAAATAAGCTAGATAGATATACTAAATAAAAATAACTTATATCAGACATTATTTGGTGTTAAGTATAGTAATCTGTGTAAGCAGTGTAAAATAATTTAGTTTAATAAAATAAGTTTGTTGAAAAATATCTTTAAGATGAATAATTTAGTTTAGATGCAAAATAATCAGTTTATTTGCATTTTTTTTATGAAGTTGAAAAGGAAAAACATTTGTTGAAAAAAAAAATTATGAAGTTGAAAAGGAAAAATGCAAGAAAACAGTTTTCTTTTCCTCAAAGAGGAGTTAAAATCTTAGGATGTAAGGTATTCCAAACATGCTCATGTCATGTTATAAATTTGGGTTCTATGGTTTATTTAATTTTGACTTAAAATAAGAATGAAAATTTGAAATTTGTTAAAATGGTCTTACGGGTAAAGTTAAGTCTGGTTCGAATAGAAACATTAAGGATGGATTTGTTTAACTTGATCTTTTATTTATTGGCTAAAATATATGTTTAGTTCTTTGACTTATATAATCTATTTAATCTGGTTTCTATATTATTAAAAATTCAATTTAAACTCTCAATCGTTAAATCAGCATCAATTTTTACATTAGTAATGTCTTATATATGTCATTATCAAACAAATTAGGAACAAAGAACAAAATGGAAGAACTTAATTGAAATTTTTACTAATACAAGAACAAAATTAAATAAATTACATAAAAACAGAAACCATTAGTCAACTAGATCTCTCCTCTTACTTGGATTGTTTAGGTAAAGACAGTCCTTATAAGACTAGTTATTGAAGAATTTTTCATGAATGGTTTTAGAGGATATAAAAGGAGTTTAGCTTTTGATTGGTGAGAATGGATGAACTTTAGGAGATATAGGAGTGTTCCGTAAAATTAATTCCAGATGATATTATATGTGTTCTGGAAATTTTTTTCGAAATTCCATTCTAGAAAACTTGTTTCGAAATGTATTTCATGGATTTTGAAAAATTTATTCAGAAAATCTATATTTTGGATATCTCATTTTTGAAAATTTTGTTTTGAAAAGTTTACGAAACTTATAATCCAAAATTTACTTTTATGGTAAAATGGTTATTTTACAAATTTGAGAGAGTGCATAAAGAAATTGTGGAGGTACAGGAAGTAAAACCCTGGAGTAACCCCTGTAAATTTAAAGTTTTATATATTTAATTTAAATTATTTTTCAATTTTATTTTTTTATTTTTTATTTAGCATTTTTTACTTATTTTGTATTTTCTAAAGTAATTTTTCTTTTAATTTTATGTATTTTATAACTTTTAATATTTTTAATATGTGTTTTAAAAAATAAAATAAAGTAAAAGTTAGAAAACATAAATTTTAAAAAGAATTAAAAATATTAAAAATAGAATTAATTTTTTGACTTCTGGAAGTCGACTTCGGAGTAATGTTTTTTGCTTCCGGAAGTCGACTTCCGGTAATAATTTTTGACTTCTGGAAGTCGACTTCTGGTGATACATTTTGATTTTCAGAAATCGACTTCCTGTGGTATATTTGGACTTTCGGAAGTTGACTTTCGGTGATATATTTTAACTTTCGGAAGTCGACATCCGGTGATATATTTTGACTTCCGGAAGTCGACATCCGGTAATATATTTTAACTTCCGAAAGTTGACTTTCGGTGATATTTTGACTTCTGGAAGTCGACTTTCGATGATATATTTTGACTTTCGGAAGTTATATATTTTGACTTCCGGAAGTCGACATCTAAAAATAATTTTGGAAGTGTGATGTCCGTGGATTTTTTTAAATGATCAAGGGTTTTTTGAGAATTTAAAGAAATTTTGGAGTGGCAGAAGAAATGCTTGTGTACTGACCCAATCGACCAGAGTCCAACCAAAAAAAACAAATATCCGCCATAAGCATGCCTAAAATTGATCCAAGTGAATACTATTAAATCACTGGGTTGTGCCTTTGAGAACCGGTCATAGTTTGGAGGGCTGGGTAGGTAAAGTCTTTAGCAAATAGTAACAAATTTACATTCTTACGAGATGTTTTGGCAAAAATAAAAATGTTTACATTTTTTTATCATCTTTTTATTTTATAAATATATGATTTATAATTTAAGTGTCCAAAAATAGAAAACCAAATTCATGACCTAAATAATTGAATATTTTAATTTAAAAGTACTATTTTGAATCGGATTACTCACTCTTTGCTTATTCTCTGATTTAGAATTCTAAATCTTGACCAAAACAAAATTCAATAAATTTTTTTGATTATTTACCTATGTGAAACTCAATTTACATTTCTAACCATGATAATCATCTGTTTATACTGATATATAAATATATGGGTTATCTTTTACATATAAGCATCCGAAGATTTTATACCGGAACAAAACCCATATCCAAAACACAAAGTTCCTCATGAATTACGTGTGCATTAGATTATGGTGATTTCTTGATGTACCGTTATAACAAAACGGTTTTACAGCGTCATGATCTGGTGTCTTATGCTGAGTCTTAGTCCACAAAGTTAAGTTCTCATAACTGAGCGGAAAGTTATTCATCGCTTTTGAAACGATCTAGTTGAATTTAGAAAGGACTAAAACGGTTATACGTATTGAAGATATATTTTCTTACGAAGAATTTAGGAACTAACGTAACTAAAGAAAAAAAAAATGATTTTCTGTTATTTTAGATTTTTTGCTTATAATCATGAAACCTGACTTAAAAGGGACACTTGAATTCATTCCCTTAATTAGTACTTAATGGCATTCTCCAACAGAAAATTATTCTCATAAATGGTAGAGATTTTATTAGTTGATTATGGTATATTTATTGTATATATTTAAGTACATTTTGGAGATTACCTCTCGAGATTACAGCTGCAGAAATGTTCAATGGATAATTTGTCCCCTTGTTTTTTAGGCTAATAAGAGGTGGTGATCAATTCTTAAAATATACGGTTTAAGGGGAAGAGAGAAGAATTAGAAAATTCTAATAAGAGAAAATAAATTTGATTGATAAAGAAAGGGGAAAGTGTGTATTTCATGTCTATCGAGCTAAATTTTTGCCACTAAAATTATATCCAAAATTTTGAAGTAACTGTTTAATGTTGGCTTTTAGTGTAGAATTGGAAGCAAATATGAAAGAAGTGAGCTAACTCAAATTCTATTCTTAAAACGCATTTGGACGTAATCAAATTAAAATTAAATTGTATAAAAATTGAATTATTTTAAAAAAAGAAAACTAACGAAAAATATTCTTACGCAAAAGAAAAAAAGTAGGTATACATCAACTTTGAAATGGTCTACTTTGAAAATTAATTTTGTTTTCAGTCTACTTGGAAAAATAAATGACAGATTTATTTGGAGAAAAAATTCCACGAATGCATTAAATATAGTTGATATAAGAAGTGCACAAAATCTCTTCCTCATCTCTTCATAGTTGACTACGTACAAAATCTCTTCCTCACTTATTGACTCTATTTAAAGCTCATGAAGGAGGTTGTAGGACTCTCCCCGGGGAGGTTGTATGACTTTGTAAGAATATAAGTTTGTTTCATTAGTGAGGGAGATTATAAGACTTTGTGTGAGTCAGAGTTTGTTGCATTAGTTAGGGAAGTTGTAGGACCGTGAAAGTTTGAGTTTGTTATTTACTAAGGAGGTCGTAGGACTTTGATATTCTGAGTTTGTTTCATTGGTCTGGAAGGTTTTAGATCTCTACGTGAGTCTTGTTTCATTGTTGGGAAATCGACTCGAAAGAACAATGGTTTTAAATGTGAAATATTTGGTTTATTTACTTGTTTTATTGGTTTTCATTTTTAAGAATATAAATTTTTAGGTTTCGTGAAAGATTATTGAGTTTGGAATGGATTTGATTTTCTAAATTAGAAATAAGATGTGTGAAAAAAATATGGAAAAAATTATAATTGGGAAAGACAAGGTTTTTAAGTTGTCTGTGGTGATATACCTATCTTTTTTGGGAATGTACTTAATATTCTTTCATATACTTTACTTTTAATAAAGAGAAAGATTATGGGTAAAAGTTAAATTTTTATATGTTCCAAAATTCTAAACAATTTGAGATTTATTTTCAAAACATGATTTGTGTCTTTATGTTAGCTTACTCTTATGTTTGCTTGTGTTTTGTTTTTTACTGTGATGATCGTGTTCTTTGAACCGGAGCAAGAGTAACTCATGTGCTGATACACGACATTGAAGGATAAGAGTTGTAATTTACTATCATGTTGTAATTCTACAATTTACAATTTTATAAATTGTTCACGATTTTAACTATAATTTTTACTTTAATCTCATAAAAGAGTAGATAAGAGACGAGAGATCATACAGCCGTGATCTCAGGACTGGTTAATTTCAAAGATTTTGAATAATAACGATCGTTAAAAATTACATCTACGCTAATTACATGTGTAAAATTAATTTAAGAAATTAAAATAGAGTAAATTAAATTAAATTTTTGAAATATTCTGAGAGGAGGCGAACGTTCCCTGCCTTTCATAGTGACTTTTCTTATGAGGATACAAGTAATGTTTTCAAAATTCAAGCGTAATGTGTACGTTAGGAGAAGGAGCACAGGTAGTATAAAAGAGGTGTTTTGGTTGATTGAATCATAAATAAAATTGGCAGATTAATTATGAAGAGGAAGATGGTAGTATTGTTCCTTATACTCACCATCTTCACCCCTACAACATTTGCTGAGTTCACTGGTGAAGGTTCCCCTCTGCAAGATTTCAACCCACCACCACCGTCACCTCCGCCGCCACCACCGCCGCCATCACCACCACCACCACTACCGGAACAGACTATTCCTAGTCCCGACCCTCCAGGACGCCTGCTAAAGAGGCAACCACCTCCTATCGCCCCTGTCCAGATGGACATCCCTCGTCATCGTCTTAGGCCGCCACCAATTGACGACGGGACAGGATATACTCCGTCGCCATAGCCTCCCACTATTTTATAGCATACACCATCTTTCCATTCTTCACCAAACAAATAAACATCTTAAGTTTCTTCCTCTATTCTAAAAGGAAATTGCAGTTGATACATGTGTATAATTTTTGCAACCTCCTTTATTAGTTTGATGATCTGTAATATTTTAACTTACCTCTAGTTGAGTATGTTTATAAGTATTTCTTACCAAAACAAAAGTATCATTGATTTGCACTGTCAGAATCAAGTATCGATTTATTTATGATTAATATTGGCTTGGATTATTTTTTTATAATTTATATAAGGTTAAACATTCACGTTTTTAACATTACTAGTTTATATAAAATTTAAATAAATGACAAAATAAAAATACTAAAAATTAGAATTTTAAAATTTTCATTATATTTAATATTATTACATGTGTAACCATTATAACCATTATGTATATTAAAAAATTAAATAAAACTATATAATTTGATTTTTTTTTTAATTTATACGTTTTAATTTATATTTTTAGTAAAAAAAACTTGTATAATTTAAATTATATAAAAATGATTAATTCTTTTTCAAATATCAAAAGTTTTTAAAATAAAAATTATAAATGAGAGTAATGTAAATGTTTATATCCAAAAATCAAATTTAATAAACACTTAATTATATTAAATTTATAACTAATATTCTTTAATTAATGTTAATATTTATCCTTTTTAGTAATTAAAATATATTAATTGCATAAACATTGGTTTAACTTTTACTCACAAAAATGATTTAAGTAATATATTTTGTTTGATAAACTAAATCTAAATTTTACTTTTTACTTACATAAATTCATTTATCTATTTAAAAACATACTGTAAAAAATATATAAGTTAATTAATAACTACTAATTTTAATAAAATACTAATAATAATACAAATAATTATTATTATTTCAATATAATTAATTTCTTTATATAATTTTATTTAAATATATAATTATGTATAGTTATAAATAGAATATTTAATAAAAAGTTTAATAATATGAAAAAATTAAACAATTAATTGCAGTTATTTTTTATAACAAATTAATTAAAAACAAATAATATTATTTTATAATAATATTAAATATAATAATAAATTATATTATTTCATAATATAATATACCAATTAATACCGAACTGAAATTATAAATATAAATTAGATCGAAATTCACGTCTTTTAAAGTTACATTTAATATAGTTATTACTATATTTGGAAAAACATTTATTCTATACCTTTTTTTTCTACCATAGTCTTTTTTTTTATATATATAGAATTCATCATTCGGTGTTTTGATTTCTTTGAGGAAGAAGTATTCATCCAGGTGTTATAGTTTTTAAAAAAATTTAAAATTTTGTCCCCTTACTAATACGGATAAAGTAAATCGATTTTCATCTGGGATTCATGGTTTGATCAATTGAGTTTCTAGTAACCCATTCGTAGTATTTATTTTTTTATTTTATAATTATTTTTTTAAATCGATTTTGGATCTCTAGATTTGTTTCATGAAGGATTGGTTTTATTATAAATAGAATGATTGTTGGCGGAATAGTAAGAATGATTGTAAACCTGAACGATTGTAAACCTAATGTTTTTTAATTTAATAATGTTTAGATGGATTGATTTACATGTTCAAGTATGTATTTGATTTGAATATTAAAAAGTCATTATACACAAGATATGTAGAATAGAACAATGGATTCGGCCTCCTTAGAATAACTCAATACATAAAACATGTTTTCAATTTAAAGTTCTTGTGTTTATAAAAAATAATAGTAAAAATTTGAATGCACATTACTAAAATCATGATAGTTTTGTACCAAGGACTTTTTAAAAGATTTTTTTTTGTTATTATAAACAACAATAATAATACAAATTAGAAATTTTTTTACAATAACATAGTATTTAAACACATAGAACTTTAATGTTTTGATTATATCTAATATCATTACATTCAAATACTATTTAACAACTTTCTTCCGATCATTAGAAATACATAAGTTCTTCACCCATCTCCAATCTTGGTGCTTTTTGTCGGAGAATTTTCAATTAAAATTTTAAATTTAACTGATCTACGTAGACAATGAAGAAAAATATATTTGAATATTCCTAAATGAACATTTTCTTCAGAATGTAAGGGTAAATCCTGCATAAGAAATTCTAATCTTTATAGAATAAGACATTTTATCAATTGTAGTTTATAATTATGTCATTTAAACATGAATTTGGATTCATGACACTATTTAAAACCAATTAAAATAATTTAAAATGGTATTTCGATGAAATGCTTTGAAAAAAAACAAAATGACATTGGTTACGACCTAAATAAAAAAAGAATTAATCTAATAAAAATGATATAATTTTTTACTATAGAAACAATAATGTATAGAGAATTATGATGTTGCATTTGAAACTTATAAAATGATATTAAAAAAAAAAAACTAATCTATTTTTGGTATATTACCACTATAGCTACTTATAATGATATTGGCAATTTTAGAATGTCATGTCCATTTCTAATAAAACACTCCAAAAATTAAGAATACATATTAAAAAATTCTTCTTACCATGTAATACTTTAATAGTATTTAATTAAAATTTTACATTTAGTATTAGGATTACATATGTAACCATTATAAGTAAAAAAATATAATTGATATATTAGAGGAAAATAGTCTATATTAAAAGATTAAATAAGACTATATATTTTGATTTTTTAATAATCTATATGTTTTAATTTATAATTTTAGTAAAAATGATGACTTTTTTTCAAATATTTAAAATTATTAATAAGCATTATAAATGAGATATTAATGTAAATATTTATACCTAAAAATTAAATTTAATATTTATTTATATTATATTTAAAACTAATATTCTTTGATGTTAATATTTATATTTTATAAGTAATTAAAATATGTTAATCGCATTAAAATTAGTTTAACGTTTACTCAAAAAAATATTTAATAATTAAATGTTCTTATAAAAATAAAATTTATATATGTGCGGAAGTAATGTATTTTGTTTGGTAAACTAAATCTAAATTTTACTTTTACTTTCATAAATTTATTTATCTATTTAAAAATGATATCGTAAAAGATATATAAGTTAATTAATATAGATTAACTATAATAATAATAAAACATATTTTATTTTATATATAATTTTATAAAGAACAAATAATTTTAGCTATACAATAAGTTGTAATAAAAAAATCACATAGATTTAATTAGATGTATTTTTTTAAATATATAAAATGAGGGAAACTTATATTTATACAATATATGTAAATACAATATATTTAAAATATGTAATTGAATGATGTTATATAGAAAAATATATTATTACATCTTTTGTTTATGAAAAATAATATAAAAATTGCGAACTCATATAACTTAACAATAAAATTTGAATATAAAAAAATAAAACATGAATACAAATAAATATATATGATAAAATATTAAAAAAATCATAAATTAATGCAGAAGGATTTCCTAAAAGAATATCATAAATAATAAATTTTTTTAAACAATATTAACTTTAAGATTTCTTTATATTGAATATTTGTTTTTAGGAACCTAATATAATAAAAATTAAGTTTTTCAGGAAAGAGACAAAAATAAGAGAAGTTCTAAATTTTCTAAAAATTTGTTTGGTGTAAAAAAAATATACATTTTAAGTCATAAAAAATAATTATTAATGTATTTTTTTAAACCTTAACTTAATATAAATTTAATTTTTTGTTTAAAATTTTTGAGAACTACCTTAGGTGTTTCTTGAATGTAGCTACATTTCACCCAAACACAAAATTTCTCTCGAGATCTCGCCACAAAATATTTATTGGCTTAAAATCATAATTATTCATTTTTTTTTTAATTTCTTTATGCTTTAGTTTTGAAGCTCATATTTGTGAATATATAACAAAAAAATGTAGAGAAAATTTATTTTTTTTATAAGAAATAATGAAATGAAACAAAATTATAACAAAAATAGGAAACAAAAATGATCGTAAATTCTCCTCTAGAATTTCTCCCACATACCATTAAGGATACCTCATTGTTAACAATCAAAAAGAAAATATTTTTGAAGTGAAATTAATTAAAAAAAATTATCGTTTCAGTTTCTAAAACTTTTATTAAATATATACATAATATAATAATAAAATAATAATAGTACATCAACTATTTGACATGATCGTAAAACCTACTTCTCTCGGAAATGCTCTTAATTTAAAAATCTTTTTGGTTACCGTGCAAAATGAGTACTTTTGTTGAACATAAATAGTACAACCAAAATGAGACTTTATTTATCAAAGAAAAGTAAACATTGGTATCAATGTATATTTTGTTTAGAGATGAATTTCATACCTTCTTCTAGTAAAATAGTGAGATGAAATTCCGTTATTTTCGTCCAATGAAATAATGAAGAAAATATATTTGTGGAAGATTAAAAGTAAGAATGCTAAGGTCAATTTAAAACTTTACCAAAGCTTTTTTAAGAAAGTAGTTAAATATTTGAATAAGAAAATTAAATTAAGAATAAAAATAAAATAAAGTAATGATGTTATATATAAAGATAAAACAAAGTAATGGTGATTTGAAGTACTAAGTAATTATGACAACTTTACAAAACTTCTTGAGAAAGTCACCTAAAATTCAAAAGACAAATTCAATTAAAACTTCAAACTTGGCCACGTATCAGTATTTGGGTAGTGCATTGAGTCCCACAAAGCATAATTGATAAGTGATGCTCACATAATTGGAAGATATGTGTTTCAAGTGCATTAAGACACCAAAACCCAAAATACTAATTGCTTTGTTCAAAGAAGAAGATGAAAAGTTAAGTGTTGGAAGACAAAAAAATGACTTTGATGAGTGAGAAGATAAGTGTTGGAAAATGAAGGTGAAAAGTTGGTGACGGTAGTCTTGGAAAACGAAAAACTTTGTAGTAGTGGTGTTGGCATGCTGAATTAATTTTGTTGGGAAGATGGAAAGTAGGTCTTTACTATTGAAGAAGCTAGTTGAAATTATGCAAGAATTATTTTTATGACTTTTTTGAAGATGCAAAGTAGGTTTCTATTATTTGGTAGTAGGGAAATTGGATAACATCATTGAAATTTGATTTTTTATTTTGAAAGTTGGATAACATCAACTAAACTTTTACTAACATCATTGTCGCATGTAGTATTTTGGATCTTACACGAAATGAGGAAGAAGAAATGTTGAAAGACAACAATACAACGAAAATGACACATTATGTATTTGTGGATTTGTGAAAGATAAAAAAAACAAATGCTAAGATGATAGATTTACCAAAAATAATAAATTTTATTATTTTAGGGATGTCCATCCAATGCAAATATTTTGTAGAAAGAAAAATTTTATTGTTCATTGCATTCTAGTGCTAAGACAAAGAAGTTTTACAATGTGAAAACTTTTCATTGACACTTTGACAAAAAACTTTATGATTTTAGAATTTCAAAATGGGCATTTGGTCCTAGAAAATTGTTGGTCTTCATAATAAATAATAACAATGCATTATAAATACGCAAAATTTTCTTGTTTATTAAGGATCTGCCCGTTGATTTCAATGCATTAAGACCATAAAAAATGAATTGCTTCTAGTGACAATTAATGTTGTGTGACTTAATGCTTGGTGAGAATAAAGCTAAAGTCTCAATTATTAATTAATTTTCATTATATTACTTTCATTAATAATATTTGAGCATTAATCATTAAGCAAAGTATTTCAAACACATATTTTCATAATCTGAAAAAAAAAATTAAAAAAAAAATCACATTTTCCAATTACAACTTATTGTAAAGAACTTTGATGTCGATGCTAATTTTGTTACACTCAACTTTGAACAAAAAAATCTATACTTTCCTCCAAAGTATGAAGAAGGAATGAGTTAACATAACAATTAAATGCAAACTACACTTACCAAGATGTGAGGGTTTGACATGTAGTTGGACTTTTCAGTTACCAATATAAATTGAAATTGGACTTTTGAATTATTGAAATACAAATTCAATTAATAATTTTAATAAAAAAATAAAAATAAAAATGCCTAAATAAAAATAAATAAAAGATTAAAATTTGCAGTCACCGAATAATACAAAATGCTAATTTCAAATCCTAAAGACAAACTTTTTAGTTTATTAAACTATCAAAAACTGAGTTTTGAATTTGCCAAAATCAATTAAAGAAATAAATATCACTATATAAGTCAAACAAATTTGAAGCTCAATATTTATATTTAAATAATTATATAATAAAGATTAACTTATTATATAATAAAAATAAATCTTCAATCAGCAATGACATTGATAAGTATAGATATATGTTTATTTGTTAATATTAAAATGTTTGCTATCAGTACTATTGGTTATTCTTATTATTGTTATTAATCGTTACTATTTTTATTATGATTATTAGTATACAAAAAATATTATTGAAAAAAAAAATAAGTATGTCCTTTTGATATTGAAAAAATATTTACATTACGTGATTTATAGTAATAATTTCTAATCTCAAATGTTGTGTAGGATTCTAAAAGATTGAACATTATTTCAGATATACATCTCTATTGCATACATCATTACTTTGCATATATCATTATTGCTTCCAAAAAAAAGTGTTTACATATAATTGAATTAAATTAAGTTAAATAGAATCATGTAATATATTATTATACATTATTATTAAATACTAAATAACAAATGTCAAATATTAATAATTATATTTCTTATATTAAAATTAAAATAGCAAAATACAACTCATAAAATAATAATCCTAAATAATAAAAAATTGGTGTAAGAAGACCACGAGAGAGCATTGAATATTTTGGAAATGATTAATTGTTGCATGCTGCAACCAAAAGGTATGCGACAAGAAATCTGTTGTTATCTTTTCACACTTGAGTATGCTTTGGAAGATGCAAAAGTTACCTAAAACATAAAAAAAAAGTTTGTCAACAATCCACGTATTTGAATCAGTCATAAAAAAAAAATACTTTATACTTTAATTCAATTTTAAAGTATCTTTGATAATGCATAAGGAAAAAATATCAAAGTACTTATTTGACCAAAAAAAGATTATTATAGTCAAATACATACTTTTTCTTGTAAATAAACTGTAATAAAACCATCTTTAAACTTTGTAGCTAGTAAACTTGGTGTAGTGAGTGTCCATTGATATATCTATATGTTTGCAAGAGATTTGGTAAAGAAGACGATGTAGCAAATATATAATTATAAATGTAAAATAAATCCAATATTATTAAAGAAATGAAAAATGAAGAATTAACATATGAACAACATGAACAAAGCTAGGTTCACCAAAAAAATCAAAAAGAAAAAATAACATGACAAAGAAAAGGAAGAAATACACCTAAACAACAATCGAAGAAATGAAAAAAAAAAGTGACCTAAAATGGTAGTGAAAAAAAGACAAAAAAATGGTTAACGTGTTTGGATACAGAAAAAGACTACTTTTCACATCCAATACATGACATATTAACCGTATGGGTGGGCAAAAAAATCAATTTTCATGATCCATTCTATTTTTTCTCTAATTCAATCTATTTAATATCTATTTTATTAAAAATTCAATCCATTTAAAATTTATTTTATTGGATTTGGATTTCAATATGATCTACATTTTATATATTTTATGGATTGGATATCCGTTCTCTAAATCTAGATTTTCAAAATGGATAATCCAAAATATCCAATCCAAATTTTCCATTTATATTTTTGGTGAGGTTAGGTTAAAGGTCGAGACAGACTAGCCCAAATTTAGTCGTATTTGATTGAGTTGGTGTGACCCTATATGAAATTTGGCCGAATTCAGTCGTCGGTCCCGATCGAAATTTGGCCTAGCCGGTCCTGGACAAAATTTGGAAGTGTTCGGTCAAGTTGACCCAGACCTAAATTTGACTACATTAGGCTGAGTCGACCCAGACAAAATTTGACCGTATTCGGCCGAGATGACCACAACCAAAATTTGGCCGTATTCGGCCTAGTTGGCTCCGGTCAAAATTCGGTCGAATTCAATTGAGTTGGCCCCGATTGAGATTTGGTCGAGTCAGCCCTGGCCCAAATTTGAACATATTCGGCTGAGATGGCCTAAGATGAAATTTGACCGTATTCAAATGAGTCGATCACGATCGAAATTTGGTCGTATTCAACCGAGTCGGCCACGATCAAAATTTGGCCGAATTCAATTGGGTTGGCTATGGTCAAAATTCGGTCGTGTTAGCCTCAACTGAAATTTTGCCGAGTCGGTCCTGACCCAAATTTGGTCACATCGTCCTCGACAAAAAACTGCCAAATTTTATGGTGTCGACCCTATGGACACAAGTTTTCGAAAATTCAATTTAAATTTATTTTATGAAAAATGGATTTTGGATTTTGAAATTGATTCAAATATTTGGATCTGGATTTAAATTTGATTCAAATATTTGGATTTGGATTTTAAAAAAATCCAATCTACTTTTTCTGAGAAAATGAATTTGGATGAAAAATCTAGTCAAATTATTTGGATTCAAAATGGATATGGATTGGATCATGATCACTGCTGACCGCATTTAGTATTTTCGTATTGCACTAAAATATGAAATTCAACAAAGTTAATCTATTTGAAAAGTAAAACAAAAAGATTTTAATAGTTTCATTGAAGTACTAAATAACTTAGGATAAATCTAAGGCAGATTATGTGACGACGAAGTGAAAGAAAAGTTATTATTAGTGATTACAATACATTATATGAAGTAAAATGACAATGCACACTAGAATAAAACATAACTTGTACCACAACTTTCATGTTTGGAGTTGACTTTTTATGTAATCAACAAAACCACACCACAATATTATCAGTGAAACAAATAAGTATCAATTGCCCATTAGACCAAACATATATGAATTTATTAGTGATGTTATTAGTTTAAAACATGGACATTTGGTGAGTTTAACCTAGGCATTATAAAAAGTGACATGTAAATCTTCTTTCGAGTTTATTGAATCTAGCGTTCAATGTAAGTCTTACATTCAATCTTTTTATTCTCAAACTTTTGTATTGATCGGATGTTACAAAATTAACAAATATACCAAATTACACAAGTAATAGAGTGAAAAGTAAAAATATCATTTTTTAATATATTAATGTAGTTTAAGAAACAACATGTTTATTTACTAATGAAGGTTAAAAATTTTCAAATAAAGAAACATTTTGATGAATGAGAAATAAGTTTAAAGCTAAGAAAGTAATAAAATTCACACAATAAAAATAATTAATTTAATTTAAGAAAATATACGATAAAAGCTTTACATTGAGTTTCATGATTCAACTCAAATCAAAAATATCAAACAATATACTTCTAATTTTTTCTCTGGTACTCATACCTTTTGTAACAAGTCTCAATTCCTTACCGACAAATCTAAACTTGAAAAATAAAAATTCAATGTCTAGCAATTTTTATTATAAGATCAAATTAATGATCAAGTTTCTCATGTTATGAATGACTAAATTCTTCACATTTATGTTTAACATGTGAAATCTATTAGCTATTTTATCCTAATCAGTTCTTGCAAACTATGTAAGGCCCCATTTCTTTTCTGCCTAGAGTTGGTGGGCTGCCCTTGTAAATGGGCCTAAGGGTTGGCCCAATGTATATAAACCCTGCTATGTTGCCCTAATCCCATCTCACACTCACTCTTTCAGAAACCAGCCGCCATCCCTTACTACCTCTCACGAAAAGCTTTGTTAGGGTTTACCCTAAGGTCCCCCTCCTTCAAGCTCAAACTCAGTCTTACTTCCTGCACGACGTAAGTGACCCTAAAACCTATCATCTCCACTTTCCTTCTTCGTATTCCACCGTTTAATGTTGGTTGATGACTCTATTCTTCCTGTTGTGCCGCTGTTACACCAGTTCCTGACCCGTCTCCCGAACTGCTGTGCTCCGGAGTCCAGTGCCGAGGTCTGTACGAACCCATTTCCAGGTACGGGGAGTTAGGGTTCTAGTTTCGAGTCTTTTTGGAACTGCTTATGCGTTGATTGTTGATTTCATGGTTGGATTTGTCGCTTTGATGTGTGAAAGTACCTTGCATGTGTTGTTTGGTCGAAAAACTTGGCTGTTGCAGTGAAGAACAGTGACGAGACCTGTTAATCTCGTCCAAGCGAGTCAGTCTCGCCTAAGCGAGATGAAACAGGGAGCTCGCCTAGGGCTTCTGCGCGAAAGGTCGCCCAAGCGACCAGCTCGACGTTTGAGCGAGCGAGCATCTCGCCCAGGCGAGAGGGGTCTCGCCTAAGCGAGATCCCGCATGTGATCCTGCTCCCTTTTTGAGCCCTCGCCTAGGCGAGGGGGAGGCTCGCCTGAGCGAGACCCTCCAGCCTAAGCGAGGTGCTGGGCGAGACAGTGTAATGTGGGATGTTTTCTTGGTTTTGTATGGATAATGTTGGCTTGGTTTTGAGTATCTGTGCTAAAGGCTTGGTATGTGTGAGTATGATAGAGTAATGCAAGTTGTGAATTATGTATAAAGGGTTGACATGAGTTTTGCATGAGATTGTATTGAAAGGGTTGGTATGAAAGAGGCATGATAACATATGAATTGGAAGTCCTTGGTACATGAATGGTTCATGATGAGATGAAATGTGTTGAGCCTGGAACATGAAAGGCGTTGACTTAAAGGTCGGTACAATTAACATATACATGCGTAGTGAATATCATTTTGGTTGTGCGGTTGTGTCCTGTATGTGTCAGTGCATAAGTCCTTGGGGTCTCTAGGTGAGACTTTCGGGGTTGCGCT
>Ga0214544_1005961_pt1 | contig 23016 bp, 19 predicted proteins | sample CNSS3metaG_FD_160074 | JGI IMG/M metagenome (GOLD analysis project Ga0214544, IMG submission 160074) | Root nodule microbial communities from cowpea collected in UCLA plant growth center, Los Angeles, California, USA - CNSS3 | ecosystem: Host-associated > Plants > Roots > Nodule | place: USA...
ATATATATATATATATATATATATATATATATATATATATATATATATAATTGCTGACTTTTAACTTTGATCCCTTCAATTCACTCTTGGATGTGAAAAATAAAACATTAATAAGTTGATGATAAAATAGACATATTCTATAAAAATTGACATAGCATGATTTGATTTGATTATTAAATTATTTAAAACTGGTAGGAGTTTGTATATAGTAAATTTGAACACTGAAATGGACCACCAAACACATTATGGGAGACAAATAATCAACTCCAACATAACACCACCTAACCAACCCCTTCTCAGTCTGTTTTTGTTTTGGATATTCAGTTATATCTTATTAAACTGTTTCATTCATATCGAAATGTATAAGGAAATAATATATTTGAAGTTTAAAGATAAAAGATATGTTGTTGATTCAAAAAGAGGTTGTAGATAACCAGAAGAAATATTCAAAAAGAGGTTGTAGATAGGTAGAAGAAATAGTTAATTTTTAGAGAAAAAATAATAATGAAGAAATAAATAGCGTTTAAGGAGTCAACATTATTAAAAAATAAGAGATTTTTTAGGGAAAAAAAATAAGAAAAAAGAGAAAAAAGCGTGAAGATAACAGAAAAGAAGACGCGGCAGAGGTATGGTTCTCCCGCCACATAGATAGCAGATGCGAAGAAAGTGTATGAGAAGTCAGGTTTCGGCCACACGTGTTTCCTTGCCCACACCCTTCTCAATCTCTCCGTATAACACTCCACACTATATTTCACCGTTACCTTCTCTATTTAATTTTTATTATTATTTTATTTATTTCATTTTATATATGTACTTATATATATATATATATATATATATTATATATAATAATTCGACGAGAAGTTTTCTCTCTCTTTCTCTCTCGCTCGTTACCGCGAACTCGATCGGCATCGGCACCCACACGAGGGGAAACGCGATTCCCTTTTCCCTTCGCTAAACAAACAAACAAACTCTTTCTCTTCAGGATTCCAAATCCATCCCTGTAAGATTTCTATTTTCCCCAATTTAGGGTTTCTGTCTCATTCCTCTCTTCAATTTCTTCTTCTTCTTCTTTCTTCTATCTTCTTTCGGACGCCACTTTGCGAATTCTTTTCTTCCTATCCTTTTTTCTACGATTATATTAACTCAATCTTCCTTCCCCCTTGCAATCCTCAGGCCTATCTGTTGACGAGAAAAAAAAAAGAAAAAAAGAAAAAAAAAGAAAGAGAGAGTAGGGATTTCCTTTTGTATTTTTTGTTCTGTGGATAAATTCGATTCTGTTATTCGTCCTCTCATCATATTCTAGCTGTTGTTTTTTAGAGAGATTAATGTCAATTGGGTTATTACGCAAGAAACTCTGTGAAGTTTTTGGTGCTTTGTTTTAGTTTGCCATCCGAAATCGAGGGTTTTCTTGTTAGATCTCAGCCAGAGCCACAGTTTCTTTATTTTATTTTTATTTTTTGTGGTTTTCATATTTTATTTTCTTTTTCTTCTTGTTCTGGTGTTGTTCCTTTTCTGGGAAGGAAAAGAAAAAAGAAAGGACCTCGAGAAAAAAAAAATTAGGGTTTGGTGATTGGTTTAGGGTTGTGTACATACATAGGTAGATAGATACATGCGATGGCGTTGAATTTCTCGCATCGACCGATTTTTTCTGAGGATAATTTGGTTTCGTCGATGAGGATGGGGATTCCGGAGAAGAGCGGTGTTGATAATTGCTATGATTACGGAAGAGATAGGTGTGATAGGGGTGGTGGTGGTGCGACTCACGATGACATTGTCGATCTTTTGCCTTCGGATCCCTTCGGCATGGACATCAGCACCACCTTCACGGCCATCACCGGGTGGCTTGAGGATTTGGAGGTTGATTATGGTGGGTATAGAAGGGATGAGCTTGGGGCGAGTGATGACAATTACCAGCTTTTTGCTGGGTTGAATTTCATTTGGAACAATGCTATGAGGTTCCATGCGTGTGTTGAGGAGAAGATGGGGTTTGGCGAGTGTAGTTCTCTGAGTGACGATGGAGCTGCTGCTGCTGCATCGAGCAATTTTGGGGTTGGATCTGCTTCTGATGCTGATATATCGGGTTTACCCGCCACTAGCGGGTCGGGTGATGTTTTTAGACGGGGTGATGAGCTTGAAGGAGGAGGTGGGCGTGATGAGTCTTGTCCTCACCCTGCCTTGAGTTATTCTCTTGGTTATCTGGGATTGTCTGATCTTCTTGTTGTCGAAAGAGTTTGTAAGTCTCTGCATTCCACGGTTCATGATGATCCGCTTTTGTGGAGGAGTATCCACGTCGATCAGCCTTTGAATGAGAGGATAACTGACGATGTTCTTTTCCGATTGGCTAACAGGGCTCAAGGTAATCTTCAGTGCTTGAGCCTTGTTGAATGTACCAGGATAACTGATGATGGTTTGAGGCGGGTTCTGGAAAGCAATCCCAAATTAACCAAGGTAATCATGCGTTACCATACTGTGTTTGTGAATTTCACATTGAAACTTAAAATCATCTGAAGCATGTGTATGTCAGATGCTTGGTATTGTTGTTTTACTTTAATTATTCTTTGAATGTTCCTTTTATACAGCAAGATGGTTAAAATTGTCTTTCGGGAACCGGTGAAGTAATCATCAGATTAAAAGGTCTTTTTTAGTCTCATTAAAGAACCTTGGCCGTGTTTTCTGTACACTTTGGGTGTTGTTCTCGATAATTTATTTATTCGAATTTTTTACCCAAGGCATTTTCTTAGCATGGCTCTTTTCTTTTTTTAATATTTTATTTGCCTGTATATCGGGCGTGAAAAATTTGGCCTTTTTCACTATCGTTGCTTATTGTTTTTAATCTCTTTTCCCGTCCTCCATTACAGAAAATCAATTTGGGGTTATTTTAGAATTGTCTGTACTTTATCTATCAGTCATTGATAGAGGCATATATGGATTCATTTAGGTGTGCGAAATGCTTTATTTTTGTCCAAAACAAATGAGCAGTTTATCCTTTTGACCACAACTGTATATTTGTGCTGGTAATTTGCTGACCTAACCGTTCTCTCATTCTATTCTGTTACTATTTGTATCCATTAATGAACCAATTGGTAGAAAATGTGTTAATACACCTTTGAAGGAATTAACCCCCTTATTTTGAAGGGAGGACGTGAAATAAAAGTGAATCATATATCTAGTTGGGGCCAATTAATTGTTTAACTGTCAACTTTGATTCATTCAAGCTTATTTTAATGTTGAGATGCAATCAGTTTGAATAATTCTCATGGATTTATTACATATCTTGTCTTTGTCATTGTTGATGTTTGTCTCTGTTTCATGTATCATATGATTTATTGTTGGTCTGCTTTATAGTCCCTTCTTGTCAACTGTTATTGCACTAATTACCCTAAGTGTTAAATACTTGAGAGCTCAGCCATATTTTTCTTTTGTCCATATTATATTATTATATTATAAACCAAGTAAAATTTTCCCCAAAAACTATGCAGTTGAGTGTTCCTGGATGTACAAGACTCAGTATTGAGGGTATTGTGGGTATGCTAAAAGCCTACAACTCTGTGGGTCCCCAAGGGGTGAAGCATTTATATATAGGTGGTCTTTATGGTGTTACACAAAAGCATTTTGAAGAGTTGAGGTTCTTGTTGGGTGCTGATAGCCGGCAGCAGATGCAGCAGTCTCATAAACCACACTTCTATCGCAGGGGAAATTTGTATCTGTCCTGTAATGATGATCGAGCCATGGATATTGAAGTTTGTCCTCGATGCCAAAATTTGAGGCTTGTATATGATTGTCCGGCAGAGAGTTGTCAAGGGACGGGACACACCACTCAGATGTGCAGGGCATGCACTCTATGCATACCCCGGTGTAGTCAGTGTGGCCACTGTATCAATGACAGTGAATACGAGGAAACATTTTGTCTGGAATTGCTTTGCTCTTCTTGTTCTAAGCAACTAGTCAAATGTTCGGATGGAAAGGCTGGACCAGCTAAGTCAGTTATTATTCATGAACAAAGCTAGAGTTCTTGTCAAAGTATCCTGTGAAAGTCTGTGAGAAGAAGTTTTATATGGAAGTCATATGAAGCGTTCGTGGAATGCTGTTAGAGTTCTTTGGCGTTCTTTGTAATTGGTCTCGGAGGTGGGATGCATTTTGATGGGTATTTTCCGTTCGTAGAGAAAGTGGAAAATCACTTCATTTTTGTTTTTCCTCATCTACCGGTGTGCAACCCGCAGGAACGAAATTGATTACCATGATTATTGATCACGTATTGAACTATGGATTTTCAATTATATTGTGATTAAGAGGTTATGAGGGCTACAGTTGGGTGTTGTGCTTTGCAACGTTGCATTCGGATAACATTTGTGATTGGCTCTGATGCATAACCGGTGGGAACACTCTGATCTTTAGACTTTGGTTATTTTTTCATTTGCTGTATTGAATAATTGACTCTTGCTAGGTTGTAGTGTACGTACCCTGTTTTATTTTCTTTTTTGCCATCCTTGGAGGAGAAAAATAAGGAAAGTGGTATTATGATGTCATTAAATCCACGCTTATGTCACTTTCAGCATTAGCTTGTATCAAATGAAATGCATTTACGGTGGACTTGGACTTGAAAATGAATGCTATTTATTATGTACTTGAGCATTTTCTTGAAAAATCTGTTTCTGTTCACTTGTTTTTTCCGCACACTTGATTACATTAATCGAACAGATAAAAGCCTGTGAATATAACATGTTTGTGAAGAAACCGAAATGTTGTTAATTACACCAAGAAAATGGATGTCTGGGTAGCCATCTACGTTTACCATTTTTCGTACGTAGACTGTCTTCCTATGTTGCTCCCTCAAAATTAGGAATATCTTACTGTGCAAGCGTAATAAAACTTGAACAATAAGGTATACATTCTTAAAATATTGGTTGCTTTGTGATGCTCGTGAAATTGGAGAAACCAAGGTATAGCATAGATGAAAAGCTGTGGTAAAAGTCATTGAAAAACCGTGAGTTACGTTTTTGTTGCCTTGTGTTGGTTCCAAGCTACTGGGAGGGATCACTACGATTGTGTTTGCTTTCACGTTCAAATCACCTTAAAACCCCATCGGCTTTCAGAAGTGAACTCGAATTTTGGTCAGATACTACTTTCTTAAACGTAGAAGCAACATTTCGTTGTTTATGCATTGCAATATAGCCATATAAAACAAACACCAAAACTTAATTAATCTCTTCAATGTATCAACTTGTGAAATATTTTCATCATACTTATAAATGATTCCAATCATAGGAATTTGATTTCAGATAGTAGGAACAAGTTTTGGAATTTAAAACAATACAAGAACAATCTAAAGGTTGGTTGGATTGAACTTGGAAGCTTCATGTTCTTTCTTCAAGATAAATGTTAAATGTTGAATTATCACTTGATCTCTATGAATTAAAATAAAACTCAATCACAATTGTCAAATTCTTACACCAAATTTCATATATTAAGGAAGGAAGATGGCTATTTATTACGGTCTCGGTCATCCTAAAATGAAAATGCAATTGTTAATCAAATTTAAACACGGATATAAAACGAAAAAGTGGAGCGAAATCTGAAATTAAAAATTCAAATTATAAACGTTTTTGCAATACTCGATCGAGATTTGCATTAATCATATTTTTCTTGCTCTTTTGTAGCACTTGTTTTTTTGCCTTCTCTTGACACTCGTGTACTCTATTTGCATTGCTCTTGATCGTGGCTTGCATGCTTCTATTGGGCTTGAATAAGTTGGTATTTAAAGCCCAAATAAATTCTAGACTAGAAATATCATTTGAATCTAAAAATTACAAGAAATAAAACTAAAGAAAATGAAGAATTATTTTAATGACCAAGAACATCTCATTTTGATTTGTCATACTCCTAGTAACTTTTGTAAGAGTGATGTGTTCTTACTTATTCTTGCACAAATCAAAACCTTTATAGAATAATTAGGAAGGCTTATAAAGAACATAATAGGAAGTATAATGAAAACTTATTTTATGTCAGTTCACTCAACATAACTCAATACAAGTTACGTTCAATTTTGTTTAAGAAAATTTTCAAAAGTTTCACTATAATCGAAGAATGCACAAGTATTTTCATTATTATTAATTGTTTATCCAAGTACACTCAATCATTCTTATGTATCTCCTCACTAGATAGAAAAGTCTTTATCATTAAGTCACTTCTAGCTTTCAAGAATATTTATTTCAGTTGTCATCATTGACTTTACAAACAAAAATATGCTCAAAGAATATATATATATATATATATATATATATATATATATATATATATATATATATATATATATCGTTCTTTATTTTTTTAGATACTAATCCTAGTTATTTGATTTATATATATTTTTTAATAGTAAATACATGAGATAGAATATTCAAAATGAAATATTTCTATTATTTGATTTTTCATCCAATGACTATACATTTTTAATATTTTTGTAGAAATACAGGAAAAAACTCTATGGAAAAATGGTGGTTCAATTCTAAGTTACATAATAGGAAGTTCGAATACAAGTGTGAATTAGGTAAATCAATAGAGAGTCTTGGTCCTATTGAGAATACTAGTCTAAGCGAAGAAAAAACTCTATGGAAAAAAATGGTGGTTCAATTCTAAGTTACTTAATAGGAAGTTCAAATACAGATGTGAATTAAGTAAATCAATGGAGAGTCTTGGTTGAGAATACCAGTCTAAGCGAAGAACCTAAAATTTTAACTAATATAGATAAAAAAATTCAGAGGTGGGATGATTGTGCTAATTCTAGTTATAATTCTTTTGATTATTTAGTAGGTTTCAATAACATACAGGATTTCCTATCTGATAAAACTTTTTTAGTTAGGGATAATAAGAGGAACATTTATTCCATATATTTAGATATTGAAAAGAAAACTTTGGAGATTAACAACAATCATTCTTTTCTAAGTGAACAAGAATTTTTTTTTCTAGCTATCTGAATATTGTTATTAAGAGTGATTACGATTATTCCATGTATGATACTCCTTTTAGTTGGAACAATTATATTAATAGTTGCATTGATAGTTATTTTCATTCTCAAATCTGTGTTGATAGTTGCATTTTTGGCGATATAGACAAATACAATGACAGTTCTTTTTAAAGTTACTTTTTAGGTAAGGGCAGAAATTGTAGTGAAAGTGAGAATTATAGTTTTAGTTTAATAATTAGTACGAATGATACAAATGATAGTGATTCCACTCTAGGAGAAAATTATAAGAATCTCCATGAAAGTGAAAAATTGACGCATTTGTGGATTGAATGCGAAAATTGTTATGAATTAAATTATGAAAAATTTTGAAAATCAAAAAAGAATATTTGTGAATACTGTGGATATCATTTGAAAATGTACAGTTAAGATAAAATCGAATTTTCGATTGATTCGGGTACTTGGAATCCTATGGATGAAGACATGCTTTCTTTGGATCCCATTGAATTTCATTCAGAAGAAGAACCTTATAAAGATCATATTGATTCTTATCAAAGAAAAACATGATTAATTGAGGCTGTTCAAACAGGAACAGGTCAAGTAAATGGTATTCCTGTAGCAATTGGTATTATAGATTTTAAGTTTATGGGAGGTAGCATGGGATCCGTAGTAGGTGAGAAAATCACTCGTTTGGTAGAATATGCTACTAATCAACTTTTACCTCTTATTCTCATATGTTTGTTCGGAGGAGCGCATTTGCAAGAAGGAAGTTTGAGCTTGATGCAAATGGCTAAAATTTCTTCTGCTTTATATTATTATCAAACAATTCAAAAAGTATTCTATGTATTGATACTTACATCTCCTACTACGGGTGGGGTGACAGCTAGTTTTGGCATGTGGGGAAATATCATTATTGCCAAATCAAACCCTTATATTGCATTTGCTGGTAAAAGAGTAATTGAATAAACAATGAATAAGACAGTGCTCGAAGCAAGTAGCTGAATATTTATTCCATAAGGGTTTAATTGATTCATTCGTACCGCGTAATCTTTTAAAGGGAGTTGTAACTGAGTTATTTCAATTCCATAATTTCTTTTCTTTGACTAAAAGGAAAGAAATTATGGAATTGAAATGCAAAATCAAAACATACAAGATCAAAGTAATAAAATAAAAGAATAATAAAAGAATACTAAGAATCATAAAAGGGTATATTCTGATATATATCGGCTTAGCTATAATCACTAGAATTCCTATATACTATATATAGGAATTCTAGTGATTATAGATTGTCTTTTTTAATAAAAATAAGAATAAAAATCGACAAAAAAAAAAATAGATAGAGTACAAATAGTAAATCGAGGTACCCTTATTTATGATAAACTTTCCTTCCATTTTTGTTCCTTTAATGGGTCTAGTATTTCCGACAATTGCAATGGCTTTTTATTTCTTCATGTTCAAAACAAGTAAAATTCTGGGGTTTTTTATTCCACAATTATTATTCTTAAAGAGAAAAAGAGGGGCTAATGAATATTTAAAAAAAAAGATCAAAAGAACTACTGATCTATTATATAACAGAGTCTCGAAAAATAAGCAATATCTTTTCAGCCTTTATCATTTTTTTAGGTTCATTGGGGTTATTGTTGGTTGCAATTTCCAGTTATCTCGGTATGGGTCTTTTCCTTTTTTTCTCAAGAAATTAGTAATTTTCCATTTATTCCACAAGGGGCCGCGATGGCTTTTTATGGAATTGGGGGTCTCTTTATTAGTTTTTATTTGTGGTGGATTATTTTGTGGGATATTGGCAATGGTTTTAATATCTTCGATAAAAAAAAGAAAGAAGAAGTATGTTTTCTTTGTTGGGATTTCTTGGAAAAAATCGTCGTATTATTCTCAAAATACCTATGAACGAGATTAAATCTATCAGAATAATAACATGAGTTCAAGAACGAAGTGTTTTGACTTGTACTCTTACTTATGAGAGTATTGTTTATATGGAAACAATAGAACAAGGGTTTATTCCCTTGACTCGTATTAAAGATAAATTGATTCCACCAGAATTGCAAATAGAGCTGGTGAATTAGCTTCTTTTTAGGTGTACCGCTTCTGTATTGATGAAAATTGGACTTAACTAGAAATAAAATTGCACAAAAAGTTTCAGAATTGTCCTATTTATTTAGTGTACCGATTGAAATATTGTGAAAAAAAAAACTGTTTTTCAAAATATTTCAATTTTTATTTTTATAGATGGGACATTTTTTAATTTTGAAATTTGAATATTATAGTCATAACTTGAAGTGCTCCTTGGTGTATTTATAAAAAGAATCATTTTTTCTTTGAATCTTAGCAATTAATATCCTTTCGAAATAATATTTTTTTCTTCTTTGGATTGGAATTGACTGTGAATTCTTTCGATTTCTTATTTGATTTATGTATTCTTTTTTCCAAATTAAAGAAGGCAAAGACCAACTCCCGAAGTTTAAGTAAAAAAAATGATAAAATACAATCTAGATTTATCTAATGAAGCTTATACTTGATAGAAAATTTATTATCATATAGAGTTGACGAAAGAGATGAAGTTAAGTTCATTAAAGACGAAAAATGAAAAAAAAAGCATTTCCCTTCTATATTTTACATCTATAGTCTTTTGCCTTGGTGTATCTCTTTCACATTTAAGAAAAGTTTGGAATCTTGGTTTATTAATTGGTGAAATAGTACTCAATCCGAAATTTTCTTGAACGATATTAAAGAAAAGAGTATTCTAAACAAATTCATAGAATTAGAGGAACTATTTTTCATAGATGACATGTTAAAGGAATGTCCGAAAACATATATACAAAACCTTTGTACTAAAATTTATAAAGAAACAATCCAATTAATCAAAACGCACAATGAAGATTGTATGAATACGATTTTGCATTTCTCCACAAATATAATTTGTTTCGTTATTATAAGCGATTATTCTATTCTTGGTAATCAAGAACTTGTTCTTATTAACTCTTTGGTTCGAGAATTTATATATAATTTAAGTAACACAATAAAAGATTTTTCTATTCTTTTATTAACTAATTTATGTATATGATTCCATTCAACCCATGGGTGGGAACTAATTTTTGGCTTCGTTTATAAAGATTTTGGATTTGCTCAAATTATATCCGGTCTTGTGTTCACTTTTCTAGTCATTTTAGATACAATTTTAAAATATTGGATTTTCCTTTATTTAAATCGCATATCTCCATCACTTGTAGTGATTTATCATTCAATGAATGATTGACAGAAAAATCGATTTACTTCAATGAATTTCAAGTTTTTATCTAAAAAAGATAATTTTTATTTTTCCCCTCTTTAAAAAAAGTTAAATAAAAAAAAGGGGTTCCCACCTTGGATAGGGAACTATGCAAGTGACCTACCTAATCTTATTGTAGAAATTTTTAGCATCAATGATTAGACCATGCAAACTAGAAATGTTTTTTCTTGTATAAAGGAAGGGATTACCCGATCCATTTCTATATCGGTCATGATATATATAATAATTCAAGCACCCTTTTCAAATGCATATCCAATTTTTGCACAACAGGGTTATGAAAATCCCCGAGAAGAAATCGGTCGTATTGTCTGTGGCAATTGCCATTTAGATAATAAACTCGTGGATATTGAGGTTCCATAAGCAGTACTTCCTGATAATGTATTTGAAGTAGTTGTTTGAATTCCTTATGATAGGCAAGTGAAACAAGTTCTAGCTAATGATAAAAAGGGAACTTTGAATATGGGGGTTGTTCTTATTTTACCGGAAGGTTTTGAATTGGCACCCATCGATCCTATTTCGCCCGAGATTAAAGAGAAGATATGCAATCCGTCTTTTCAAAACTATCGCCCTACAAAAAAAAATATTCTTGTAGTAAGCCCTGTTCTGGTTAGAAATATAATGAAATCATGTTTCCTATTGTTTCCCCGAATCTCGCTAGTAAAATAGATATTCATTTCTTAAAATATCCTATATATGTGAAAAATGGAGTCTTTTACATGTGGGTTAGGTCGGTGTTGTCTAATGTGAAAAATGGTGTAGTTACCACCACTACACTATTGTGAGGTCTAAGCTACTTCCAATGTCTACCGTCCACTGTTATTATGGTTCCTTTTTTATGTGTTTGCTTCTTCTTTTTTTTTTGCATTTCTTTGTGTTTTTTGCATTTATTTTAATCTTTTTCTTTTTTTACTACTAATTTTTCTCGTGTCTTCCTTTTTTACGCTTGCCTTTTTTATGTAACACCCGTCCGGATATTATGAATTTAAATAATAAAATAAAGAAGTAATAAATAAACCTAATTTATTGAAATGACATTTCCCAAAAACGCGGAAAAATTTAAAACTTTATTACATCATTCTAAAAATACCGCAATTCCATAATTATAAACTTCATTAAAATTCTCAAAGTCTAGTAATGTAAAATATTACAATTTATTTAAAATCGTAAAACATAAAAACTCTGATAAAAAGTCTCCTTCCAAGACTAGTTTCGCTCTGACTCTATGCCTTACTAGATCCACCTATAACATCATCTGCTCCCGTGTACCACGTACACGATCATCGCCAAACACGAGTAGATAATGTGAGCTAACAATTAAACATTTATATATAAAAACAAACACACACACACACACACACACACACACACACATATATATATATATATAATACAATTACACCAAAGGAATTTCATCCTTTGATTTCATGTCACATGGTCACAACCATGTTACCCGTATTCTACATTTTTTTATGAGTACTTCAAAATGTCTTGCTACCACACCTACCAGCAACAATTGGTAGAGCACGTGTAGGAAACCTTGCTACGGACCACACACCGTAACGCCAAGTGGAATGCCACGTGCTTAACCCCTATCCCGAGCCACAACTCAAGAGATACGTTTTGAGCCACAACTCAAGGAACCCTAACAAGCCAACCTTTGAAGTATCACTGAAAACTTGTAGACCACGCACATCCAAAGGAAGCAAAGCACCTTTGCTTCACAATATCGCCTGGCATAGCCTACGAGGCGCTAGGCGCAACAGGCTTCCAAACCACCTGGCGGGGGACGCGTACCGCTAGGCGCCAAGCGCCTCAAAACACAAACACTACAGACATCACTTGGCGGGACTACCTTCACCGCCAGGCGCAAACATTGCAGGAGCCCTCTGGTTTGGCAACTATCGCTTGGGGGATCTGGTTTTGCTACCAATCGCTACATTAGTACCCTGTGAAGTTTTGGTTTTTCTGCACTTCATTTTAATGCTCCTCTCAGTCCCGTAATTGCACACCTTCAGAGTATCGAATCTACCAAGGGTTGTCTTATTACTAAGGATAATGATACTTTAACCCACTTTTTTTGACCCACATTTAACCCACCACTCTCATCACCCTTAGATCATCACATCACATCACTACAAAAAATTAAAATAGATAATCTAAGGGTGATGAGAGTGGTGGTTTAAAAGTGGGTCAAAAAAAATAGGTTAAAATATCATTTTCCTATTACTAATGTCCCTACACCCATATGGGTTCCCAATTCCATTATACCGTGAGTTAATTTACATAAGATCAATAGAACCACCAACCTTTCATTATCTTTAGATTATCCCAATTTCTCTAGTTCATACACTCATTCTTATTAATTACCACTAACCAGCTTCATACCATTTGTTCATTATTTAGTTATCTTTGCAATTCATGCCACGTTATTCAACCCTTAGACAAGTTGGTTACACTCTTGACTAATTAGGCACCTAATATTAATTCCAAATGCCTAAATCTTCCTTTTTAGTTCTTTTCTAGCCAATCTCATTCATTGATCCTAATTAGGCACTAGTTGTAAAGTACAAGAATCCCAATTCTCCCTATTCCATTTCATCGTCAAATTAATTCATTTCCAATTCTCCTTATAAAATTCTCCGAATCTAGTTTTCATTCGACAACTAAACGCTAGAATAACCAAAAATCAGAACTACACCTAACAGCTACGCAAAATCACTACCTCTACGGTGGCGCCTGGCGGCAGGCCCTGTGCCGCCAAGCAGTGCATGTATTCCTGGGCAATTTCCCTAAATTTTAGCACCTATGAAGAACCTCTTACACTTTCACGATGCTTGCCTCAACCTATCTTAGTTGTTTCTCATAAGAACATGATAGTAGTAACACAATTAATCGCGAATGAGTATTTTCCGTTGCAATTATAGTGTAGTTAACAACCATTACTCAGTTCATCAAAAACCCCCAATTCTTCCAACCCTACAAGGTGTTCATAGCGATTCTCTCAAATGAACTCCAATTGACAACGAAATTTCCCAATTTCTATAGGCCAATGTTCAATTTAAACATTAAGGATCCCTTCCCTTTCGTTTAGAATCCACTTAGAATACTCAAAACACCAAAAGGAACCAAAATTGGTTCGCATCGCCTGGCGGGTGTTTATCACCGCCAAGCCATACAACTAGAACCCAAATATCTGAAGAAAAAAAACATGTGTCGCCAGGCGGTTCCCCCTTCAGAAACCCATAAATTAACATAACAGCATGAGTCGCCTGGCGGCTATGCATAGCTTGTTAGGCGATTTCTGGAAATTTTCCAGAAACGCGAATCTCATGAATGGATAGGTTATATATATAATTTTCACAATGTAATAAGAGTAGAAGTGATGATGAAGTGAAGTTTAGATGTCCTTGTGTTAATTACTTGAATGAGAGAAAGTTGAATTCAACCGAAATTGGGAACATCTTATTTACGATGGTTTCCTTCGAAGTTATACAATATGGACATGATACGACGAATTAATAGACTTCTCAAATGTCTTCCAAACTAAACATGTTGTCGACTCCACCATTAAGATCGACTAGAAGAAGATAAATTAGAGAACATGATCCGCGATGTTGGTGTTGAAGCTTTGGCCCAAGTGCATGTGTGTGAGACTATGTCTATTGATGTGGACACTATTGTATGTCAGTTCAACTAAGTTCACAAGGTTGTCAATGATGTTAAGACTTATGAATTTGAAGGCGACCAATGGGTGGACGGATACGTGTTTCATAGAATTGTTGGTGTTGTTGAATGAAATGCTTTTAGATGGAAATACACTACCCACTTGTAATTATGATGCCAAGAAAATAAGTTTGATGACATCCAAGCATATGTCACCAAATGCTTTGAATGAGGGAAGGAAATATATTTTGTCCTCTATGATGTGGTGTAAGTGTAGTTTTTTGACTTGTAATTATAATAATAAAGTTATTTTTAATTCAAGTATCATTGGCAACTACTTGTGGTTTCCTTGAAGGACAATATTGTTATGTGATTTTCCTCTTTACACAAGTCTCCCTCCAAGCATCTTAGACAAGTAAAGATTGGTAAGAACCTCAATGTTATGAACTTTCTTTGTTCTATAAATGTATCCTAAAACATTTCCTTTTTCATAGTTCAATTGATGAACATAGCATGTTGTTAGGAAAATCAACTACTAAGGAAAAAACTCTTGCATGGTTGTTGATGAGCCATTGTTTTCTCCTATTTTCTAACCTTTTAGTACACGTCTTAATGGATGTCTAGTGCTTAATTTTCTACTGTTAGTGCAATTTCATATATTGGGCTTCACTAAGCCAGTAATTCAAACTTGTACTAATTTGTATTTTCTTGGTCTAATTTTGTTTCTTAATTAATTTAATGTTTTGGGCTTGCACACTTCATTTTAGGTTGAAGAGAAGAGTCCCATGTCAGGGCAACATATGCGCCAAATCAACTTGTTTTCCCATGTTAGTATTAGTAATGGGCCAACTCCTATTTTAGCCCAATGGCAGTTTTGTAATTTTGATTATGAGAATGAAATTTTTGTAATTAATTTGGTGCGGAGAGATGTGACCACATTTTCTTAGGGTTTTAGGGTGTTTTTGGAAAGCATTCTTCCATATTTTGCACTATCTCTCACATTAGAACAACACCCACTCTTGGGTTTTCAGGTTTTCTACTTCATTATACACATTGGAGTACAGGATTTTCATTTTTCTGCACTTTGCATACTGGCTCAGTTCCTTCTCTTCACTATGGTGATGAATTTTTGTTTACCTGCTTTGAAATTTTAATTCCATGGCTTGTTAATTCAGTGTATTGACTTCTTAAAAGAAATGCAATGAAGCTTTGAGGTTCTATTTGATATTTTTGTTTTTGTTCTCTCCTCATCTTGATTTTGTGTTGAATGGATAATCTTGTTCTACTTATGCTTAATTTACAAGTTTGGTATATGTGTGTTCTTGGTTGAGTTTCGTTCATGCTTAATGAATGTAGCTTGACTATCAAAGATTAATGGATGTATGCACTGCTTAATTGTGTATTGAAACAAGTTGTTAATCTTTGCTTAGTGGGTTTTGAATTAATGGATTGAGAGAGAGCAGAAACATATTTTCGTAACCCATGAAAAGTGGAATTGCATTCGAATTCAAGGAGTCAATACCGTTTTTACTGTTATTTCTTTTAACCTTTTGAACTGTGTTTTTGAATTCCCCCATACCCCCTATGTTGCATCTATGACCTTTCATTGAAAACATTGGTCACTAGGAGACAACCTTAGGATCACTTCCTAAGTACTATCTTTAAATTGTTTTATTTGGTTGAGTACGACCTCAATCAATTGTCCCTCCTGGTTTTGTATTTTGGTCTACAATATTATAATTGTTTGATTCATTTTCTTCCTCAATTATTTATAATTATGCTGATATATTGTAGTGTCATAAACAAACAAACTTATATGAGTGTGGTTACTATGTAATGCAATGGATGAAGTCTACATTGATGGAGGAAAGGGGATTTGATGATATTCATGTTGATCAAGGCTGGAACGTGTGCTCTCCACATAGTTACATAATTTAGAAAGTGTATTTTAAGTTTGTAATTCATGTTGTAGATCTGTAGCATTAACTATATGTATTTGGTCTTAGGTGGGCCTTTTAATCTGTTGAATGATTTTTCAACAAGTTAAAATGTCTCTTTTAATCTGCTGAATGATTTTTTAACAGGTTAAAAGGTTGGATGCAGTAGTCTTAAACTGCAACAAATTCAATAAGTTGATTTAGTTTTTAATCGACTGATTGCACTTAAGTCAAGTGAAATCAACCGATTGATTTGGAAATCAACCTGTTGAATTTCGTAATAGTTTGACTATAAAAGCTGTGATTTTTGAAAGAGAGGTCTATTGATTAGTTTTGAACGTGAAATTGCTCTGGAAACTTGTGGAAACTCTTTCCTTCTTGATCATACAACTTGCAGTAGTTGAAGATTGATCTTAGATCAATTCTTGGAGCTTTTGGCTTGGTTTGAGGCTTGGAGAAAGTGGTTTGTGGTAGGCTCGGTTGTGCTACCATTGAGGTTTGATCTTTCTCAAGCTTTGTGTGTGTGCCTGGTGGTTTTCCAGGTCTGTAAGAGGGTTCTTGCTGTGCTAGTTTGATTCTTATGTGATTCAAAAGTCTTTTGTGGTGTTTTTGCATATTTTGAAATTGTAAGGGTGGATACTTTGTAAATGTTTTGAAATAGTGCAAAGTCAAGCTCAGGTTGCCTTGACAAACTGGATGTAGCTCGGGTTTGAGTGAACCAGTATAAAAATCTCGTGGTCTCCCCTCTTCTCTAACCTTTCTCTCTTGCATTTTCATTTTAAAGTTTCATGTTCTTGCATGTTTTCATGACATTTGCAGTATTGAGCATGTTTGTATAATCATTTAGAACTGGTCTTGATCATTCTTGTGCATTGTTCCTCGTTTAAAACTCGAATTTGCATTTCTGCATTTTTCCCAGTATTTCAGTCAACTGTTTTTCTGTTTCAATCGATTGATTACACCAAAACAGAATTTGTTTATTAAAATCAATTTGTTAACTCTGTTTTTGATCAACTGAAAGTATAATGTCCAACATCTTTTGCATCCTAACTTGGTGATCTAATTGATTCAATTAAAGGTGGCTTTTAGCTTGCAAAGATAAAATAAATTTTTAACTAGCCAATTCAACCCCCCCCCCCTCTTTCTTGGCTTTTCAACCATTTCAAAACTAACAAATTCTGGTTAAGCATTCTTCCCAACAGGTTTTTTATTTAAAAACATTCTTCAATGTTAATTAAATCTCAAAATAACAAGTAAAAATAGGATTAAACTTATACATAGTTTGAAGCCATAAGCACTAAACGGGCATTCAGTGTCAGCTTGCATCAAGTGTGGGTTACAAAGATTAAAGCCTAAGCTTTAGTAGCGCGTCTCTACGCATTTTGGGCCATGAACACCAGTGCATGTCTGCAGCAAATGGAAGCCTAACCTTTCTTAGCGTGAATACATCTAATAGTCAACACATTCACACAAGCCTAAAATGTGAACCAACCAGAAGGATGATTAACATCAAAAAGGCCATTAGTTCTTCTCTCAAAACGTGTATCCTAGTAAGACATCCTGCAACTAGGGTTTTGCTATAATTGTCAAAATGGGCCACCCAGCTCGGTCCAACCCAACCTATCGCAAGTTGGCCACTTAGTGAGCCAACCCAACCCGACTCATTTATTTGCAAGCCAAGAAAATGCCAACCCGACCCAGCCCACCACAGGTTGGTGGGTTAAACGTGTTGGCTCACTCATTTAAAAAAAAAATATTATTTTTTTTAGTCCTAAAAAAATATAATTCTAATTAAAATGTAAACAAAGTTAAGGTATTGAGTGACTTTAAGTTACAAAATTAAAAAAAAAAACTAAAACACCACCACTGTACAAAAAAAATGCCATCAAACTTTATGATTCAAATGCAATTGCCGTAGATAAGTGAATTCAATTCAATCCAATGTAATATTCACGTAATTCCAGATTTGTCATCCAAACTTGAATACACCAATAATTTAATAAAATTATCCATTGTCATCTAAACCTGAATACACCATTAATTTGACAAAATTATCCATTATTATCCAAACCTTAATACACATTTTATCTAACAAAATAATCCACAACATTACGTGATGATGCACATCCAAAAATATACATACAACACACGAGTCACATCCAAATATAATCCAAAATACTATCCAACTATAACATTAGAGTCTTAAATGGATAAATCCACAACATTTTTATCTCTTGATGCATCTTCTTTGTCTCCATCTACAATAAAAAAGCATGTTAACTAACAATATTGAAATACTAAGTGATAAATAATTAAATTAATATCACAATAATAACAATAATGTTACCTGTAAGTTCAAAATCATGCAACCAATTTTGAGGTAAAATGAGTGCCTTAACATTCTCGGGAAGAATGAAAGAACGATATTTGGTTAGCACATCAGAAGCCATCTTAAACAACTTTGGATATCAATCTCAACGATCCTTCCAATAGCTCAATACATCCAACTTATCAAAAAACTTTGGATCAAGATTCCCTTTATTTAAATAAAGATCCAATTCAAACCTTCCAGTATCATTAACATGTTGGTTCAAATAATCAACATATTCCTAAGGCAGTATTGAAAAAAAAATGTTAATGTCATTCATAAATAAGAATTAAAATATAGATAAATTTGAAAATTAAAAACTTACATCAAATGCATCCATCATTGGCTCATCATTTAAAAAAGAAGCAAGTTGTGTTGAAGGGGAAACTAGAGAACTTGAAGTATTTGACTCATTTGAATTCAATTTGACATATTCTTCAAACAACTTATACATGTTATGCTCTAAAACACTAATCTTTTCTACACAGGTAGAAGGATTATTCTTTGAATAAGAAAATCAAATTTCTTCAAAGTTTATACGTGGATCAAGAATAGCCCCAATAGCAAGAATGTCACAATAGTGATCCAAATACTTACTAAACTTGTTCATCATACTCAATGACATATCTTTAATCGTCGAATCATCATTTTTTGCATTTTCCTATAACAAATGTAAGACCCGGGAAAATTAAATAAAATAAATATTTATTTAATATAAATATAATTGAAGGGATCTTTATAGTAATTAATGCGGAAAGTTATGGTAAGGAATAGTATTAGCTTAAAGGGTTAAAAGTACTTATTGGTGTGGAGAGGACTTGGATTCGAATCCTATATATGACATTAGGGTTACATTTAAATTATTTTTTTTTGTGCATGCATGAACACATGACATGGTATCATAATTATAAAGGTGCATAAAATCTCAATAAATATGAAATGGCTTGTTGGTTGTGTGCATGCTTGGTAAATGGGTGGATAAAGGTTTGAACCTTGGCTAGCGCGATATAGTCCTTTTCTAGTTTACCATTTTCTTGCTACAATGGAGAAACCCTAGCAGCCGTCAAGGAAAGCCAGAGATGTAAGGGTTGAGACGTTACATGGTATGAAACCACAAGTTAGTGTCCTTTAATGATAATTTTCGTTTTTAGTAATCAATGGAGTTAATTCTTAGGTTAAGAATCAATTAAAGAGAGTGCGTGTGTGGTTTGTGAGTTACAATTTGTAGGGACTACTGGGGAGGGTTTTCATAGAACACAAATGTGATAGAAGGAGACTTCTACAAAGGCGAGGAAGGGTCTTGAAGTTAGAGCAACTTTTGGTGCAAGAAAGAATCCTTAGATTGCCTTGGATCGGGATTTCCAAGTGAGGGGAGCTAAACCTAAATGTTTATTTATTACAAACTATCTTTTGTGACATGGATAAGCCTAGATGCATGTTTCTCCCTTCAATTGTCATTGTTTTTCGCGTTTTTTTTAGTCCCTGCCCATAAACCACTTGGCGGTGTCCATAGCCTGCCAAGCGACTCATACAACACAGGTCAAGTTTTTGGATTTTGCCAAAAACTGCCTTGGCATAATCAAGTCCTGCCAAGTGGCGTGGGCTCTATTTTTCTTTTCTATTATGTTCGTTTGGCATGATAGATATTGTAATTTGCGGGAATCCATGGGATGCATTGAGGGGTTGTTGTTGTTACAGTAAAGCCATGCTTGTGTTGCTATAGCCTTTCGCTTTATTTTAATTGTTAACCTTGTACCTTTTGGATGGGGCACCTGTGTTTTATGGGGGTTTTGGGGTGTAAGACTTCACATGGTTTCTACTATTGCATCAAGTTGGGTTCCGCATGAAACACTCATCTAAGATTTTGTCTCGCGGGTCGCTTTATGGTTCACGTAGGGAAGGTATCATGAGTTGAGTGGAGGAGGAGTGTTTTGTTTTGGTTTCTCTCTTTTTCCTCCTATTTTACGTTGCAATGCAGAGACATCCTCGAGGCAATAGCCTTTCCTTTTAATGTTAAAGTACTTATAGCATTGATAGGACGTTGTATTGTATTAGGCCGTTTTGTTTTATTGTATTTCAATTAGAAAACCAATGGCGTCTTTGGGCGCGATAGAGGAAAATTTTTCATTTTTCACGTTGTTGAAGCTTTGGTGTTTAAGGGTCATCGTGATTTGTATTGATTTTCTAAATATTGTTTGGCAATATTATAACATTAAATAATATTATTTGATTTTTAATAATTTAATTGAGTATTTATTAGTTAAAGAAATTAGTTAAACTTATTTTTATTTTATATATATATATATTTAACATTTACTTTTTTGTCTGATAAAATATAAAATTTAGGTCACTAGTATGAAAGTGGTTTTGATATTTAGGGTTAGTGTTTTAGTCAATTTATTATGTGTTAGCAGATGGAAAAGTTACAAGGGTGTGTTGTATTATGTATTGGTCGCATAAGTGATTGGGTATTTAGGTTGTTTTTTTCCTTCTTATGATTTGAAAGTGGAATAATTAATATATTTAATATAGGTATATATAAGAAAAATAAAATAATATAATTGGTAATTAGAAGTATTACCTTTTTATATAAAGTAGGATTCACGTAATTGGATAATTAAATATACTTTAAATTAAAATAAGATTCAGGCATAAGAATTAGGGTAGTCTTTAAATCCATCATGGTAGGAATATTATATTAAGGATAATACAATAATTTTTTACCTGTACGAACTCTCAGAAAAATTTTAAGAGGATCGTTTACGTACTATTGGAATATTATATTAGATATAATATAATATTAAATAATAGAAGTGTTATTTTAAAGTGTAAGATAATTTGAACTATTAAAATAATCATTGGATATTGGGAAATGCCTGACGGTGCAGAGTGAACCGCCAGGTGATAGCTACAAACAAGGAGTCTCTAGAGCGTGTGGCGCCTGACGGTGGGGGATGACCCCCAAGCGATCTGCAACACGATTTCGCTTGGTGACACTTAGGCTACGACAGGTGATAGTATGGTGGTAAGGAGCGTTTGTGATGCGTTTGGCATGGCTTAGCGTGTTGGTTCTGGTCTGGGTATATTTGATTGTGTCACGAGCGGGTAGGTTCGTGATTGGTGATGGAACGCGTGATTAATGAGTGAGGAGGTTCATATTAATGATACTCTCGTGTGATGATACAAATGGGGATGTTTGTATGTTCCGTGCTCACACTTTAGAGTTGGTGCGAGCGGGGAGGTTTGTAACTAGATAAATCACGCCTGTTGGACTATGACGGGGAGGTCCGTAGAGTTGGACTACGACGGGGAGGTTCGTAGAGTTGGACCACGAGCAAGCAGGTTTGTGGAAGCATTGGAATCCCTAAGACTAGGTTGAGTGGGTACTGATCTTGTATAGGTCAGGTTTATGAGATTGAGAGTTCTACCCGACTTGGGATGATGACTTTGAGTATGAAACTTGCTGAGACATTCCTTGAGTTGTGGCTTAGAATGACATTCCTTGAATTGTGGATTAGAATGGAGGCTAAACACGTGGCGATCCTGGATTGTGGCCCGGTGATATTTGGTAACCGTTGTGAGTATGCGAGTTATGGCTCGTATGGATGGTCTCCAATTGATTAGGCAATCACAGGCTATGGTCAATTATGTTACTAATCTTGTGTCGAGAGTATGAATTGTGGTTCGTATTGGAAACTCCACCTGGCATTACAGGATAATTTTGCACGTGTATCCACGAATTGTGGCTTGTAGAGGTGGAACCACGAGTTATGGCTCGTGTCAGCAAATGTTATCTCAAGGTCATTGTCAAAGTGTGTAGAAGTTGGATGAATATGGTGGAAGGTCATGATTTCTAGTGCATAATGAAAGGTTCTTAGAAGAGGGTTTGGGATAAATTATTATGCATTGACCGAGAGTTTTATATTATTTATGCATGTTTAATTATTTCTTCTCCTTATTTTATTTTATTTAAACGTGTAATATTCGGCATGAATGTTGCAACAAACATTCAATTATCCAAACTTGCATAAAGTAACGATTAGAAGTTGGATAAGAAGAACCTGAAATCAAATTAGTCATTACATAAAATGCCTTCAAGAACTCATACATTTTGTCATCCCTTTTCCACTCATCATTTGATGGACAATGAACATAATTTTTGTCACGGATAGCCAAACATCCAAAGACACGTCAATATCTAATTGCACTCTCAAGCATAAGATTGGTAGAATTCCATCTAGTAGCAACATCCATTCTCAACCCTACTTTGGTATTAATTCCCCTCACTTGAATAACACTTTCTTTAAATGCAATTTTTCTTGTCTCAGATCCTCTCACATACTTGATACTCTCTTTAATCTTATGCAAAGCATTAGAAGCCACCCTTAGTCCCTCTTGCACAATAATATTCAACACATGTGCACTGCACCTTACATGAAAGTAATCCCATTACATATCAAACTATTTTTCAATTTCAATTGCTCACTGATGAGTCATTATTTTCTTCTATTCTACTAGCCTTTGTGCACCCATTAGACAGTTGATTAGTGCTTAATTGTTCATCATTAGAGTGTTTTTCATCTGTTGGGCTTTATTGGGCCACTGTTCCGAATTTGGACTAATTTCACATTATTTGGCCTAATTTTTGTTTTTAATTATTTAGGTATTTGGGTGAAGCAATTTTGGAGCTTGGACATTAATATTTAGTTGAAGAAACTTTCCACATCATTGCCACATCATTTCCATGTCATTTCCACGTCAGCAAAGTCAATGGGTCAACATT
>Ga0214544_1005963_pt1 | contig 23014 bp, 13 predicted proteins | sample CNSS3metaG_FD_160074 | JGI IMG/M metagenome (GOLD analysis project Ga0214544, IMG submission 160074) | Root nodule microbial communities from cowpea collected in UCLA plant growth center, Los Angeles, California, USA - CNSS3 | ecosystem: Host-associated > Plants > Roots > Nodule | place: USA...
TATTTTTATTTTTTTTTTTTTTTTTTGAATAAACTTTTTGTTATGTCAAACTTTTTATACTATAATTTATAATAAATTAAATTGTATATATAATTTCAATTTTTCGTTTGTCTCTTACAAATTTAAGAAAAAAGATAAATAATTATACTTAAAAAAAACAGAAGAATACCTTTTTATTTCAACAATTTTTTTCATTCAATTATTATAAATATTTGTAGTCCTTCTTTTATATTTATAAAGTATTTTGATGGGGAAAAGTTGTAAAAATATTTAATACTTTATTTACACAGTAATTTCCGAATATATGGTTGTGCACACAAAAAGTGAAGAATAGTATATGAATATCATGTGTGATGATGTGAATACACGATTCCATGTTATGTAATACGACCAATTACAAATTATCGGAGAAGTGCCATCAACGTTGTCCATTATTAGTAACAACTTACCAACATTTTTCATCCACAATAATATCTCATTATATATATATATATATATATATATATATATATATATATATATATATATATATATTTAAATTCATCTTAAATAATTAGATTATTTATTAATGATGAAAGGGATAACAAATATACTACAACTCAAAAAATAAAATAAAATCAAAGATAATAATAATATTTTCATTTATATTTTGTCACAAAGAAAAATTATCAAACTTATATTATTGATAGATTTTGTTGGGTCTTTTGGAACATAAGTCAAATCCACACATAAAATATTAACACAACTTTTACTCTAAAATTTTAAGGCAATAGATTTTTGAGTCTTCGTCCTTACATGATATTCAACTTTCTTATTTTTACTCAACGTAAGACTTAAACTCACACTTAAATTTTTAACGTGTCTTTATAAAAACATATAACACTAGTGAAACCTTAGTTTGTATAAAGAATTAATGTTATCTCTAACACAATTTTAAGACAATAAATATGAATCTTTTTTATTATAAAATATTATTTTCTTTTGTATAATATAAGACAAATCAAGATTCTTTATTGAATTTTTCGATATTATCCTGTACTAAACATTAAAAATATATATCTATATTGATATTTTCTTATATTTTGAAACATCAATGTTCATCTTCATCTATATATTTTGAATAATAGAAGAAGTACACAGAAAATATTAGAGTTAGTGGTGTGTTTTTGTGAATGAAAAGAAGCATTAAGATTGGTGATAAGATATGGGGACAACACAGAAAATTGTTGTACTGTTATGAAACCATTGCTGATGTCAAATATCAATAGGCCAACTAGAGGGACATGGAACAGGGAAAACAAAACTCCAATCACATAATAACAAACCAAAACTTCACTCTTATCATTAACACTTCATCATTTTCTATTTTTTAAAGTCTTTGTGATCCCAAATATTTTACTCATATATTGTTTTTTTTAAAGGACAAACTGATTTATGAAAACAATATTATTTATACTAGAATTTAATTTTAAATTTAATTTTATATTATCTTTAGATTTTCATTATTTTTGATGAAATAAATACATACTTTTTTTTTTCTAATAAAGTGATTATTTTAAAAAAAGAAAAGAAAAAAAAAATACTGTAATCACCGGTGCATGAAGGAGATTTGGCAACGGTTGTTTTTCATATTCTTTATCGGATCCTAAACTGAAATATATTAGGACGAAAAAAAAAGAAACGGCTTTTCACCTCGTGTGTGAACCGAAGTCATAAATCTGCTTTCTGCCTAGTTTCAAATTGACCTGAAGTCATAAAAATATGCGTTATTCTTTTATTCTATCTAAACTAAGCAGAGTCTTAAAAAAAGATAATGCTACGCGCATATTTCACATCTCACTTAAAATTAAGTTCGAAAAAAAAAAACTGATGAATTATTCAGCCAATGCATAACTTTGCATGTGTAGTGTGAGAACAAAATTAAAGTATGTGTATGATGAATGATGTGCGATATTTTATAAACTAAAGAAGTTTATTAACTAAAAAAGTATTTTTTGGAGACACAAGTTATTGGGACAGATTTTTTTTCTTCTTTTGTAAGTAAATCCTTTTTTTCACCAAAAATAATTAGTGGGGTTTGTGTTGTACAGAAAAATTATATTAATCTCTTAAAAAAATTTAAGATTAATTAAGTTTTAATTTGTTATAAATTTCAATATTTTTAATTGACTTCTTATTAATTTTTTTATTTAAATTTTTATATTTTTCAATCGAATATCAATAAATTATTTTTTAATCGAGTCATATTGTTTCTTTGTTTTTCATGTAAAGTTTTATATGATTAGTATAAAATGATAGTGTATGTAAAATAAAATGATGAAAAAAAATAACATAAACTTAATTAAAAATACTCAAATTTATAAGAAGTTAAAACTTAATTAAGAAAAAAGTTACTCATATTTTTCTATAATAATAAATGATTGAATTTCATTTTTTTTACACTAATATCTAAATAATGTAATTGGATTGCTTAAAATACTAGTTAAACCTTTTGTGAAATAGAAACAAAAACATTAAATATGATATTTTTAGAGACTGAAAATGAAAGCTGGTGATTTTGTTTAAAATTAACAACACATTTAAAATATTTATAAAAAGAATACTTACACAGGTTGGTATGATGTCACATAGAAGAAGTAGTTTGGTGTATATTACTGTTATTTACTTTGTAGTGATGATGGTAACCACTCAAATGGCCCTATATATATTGTCCTATAGTGATGGGGAAGGATCACAAAAATCCAAGTTAAAATGGAATTAATATTTTTTTATTTTTTATTTTTATATTTCAAGACAGAGGCACATGTATAGAAGAAGGGACCCTCTTCTTTGTTGAAATCCTTTGCTTAAAGAAAGATTTTTTTTTTAAATATAATATGATAAAAGGAAGGGTTAATTTTTTTTTTCCTTAACTTTTAGTGAAAATTGGAATTAGTTTTTATTCAAAATTTTGGATTAATTTAGTCTCCTAACTTTAGAAATACGTGTATTTAGTTCTTTTAACCAAAATTTGTTAAGTTTATTTGACGCTTCAAACATATTCTATGATTTGAGTAGTTTTTATAGTTTAATTCATTCTCGATTCAATGTTAGCTGAGAAACGCGTTTAAAACGTCAAATAAAATTAACAAAGTTTGGTTGAAAGGACTAGATTCACTCAATTAGTTTGTAAAGATGAGAGACTAAATTAGTTCAAAATTGTAAAAATGAACTAATTTCAATTTTCACTAAAAATTAAGGAACTAAGAACATATTTAACCTTGAAAACAAAATCATATAAAAGAATATTTTTAATATTATTTTTGTAATTTTGCCTTCTCTTTGCCGTATTGTTAACTACTATGTACTATGTTTAACCTTTCCTTTGCCTTTTCTTTTGTTCTTTCTCTTGTCCATGTCTTCCCTTGTCCGTCCCTCTTTGGTACTTGCACATACTCTTTTTTTATTATGCATCTGAAATATGCAAAAAATAATTATTTCTATACGAAAATAATATTCATAAATAATTCTGCCTTTATGTTTAAGGATTAATTATTTTTTTAGGCAAAGATGATATAATTGATCGTGATGCATATCAACTTGTGAAAGTCTAATTTATAAGTCTCACACAAGCTAAAATAAAATAAAAAAAACTCAATATAATATTTAATATGCAAATTCTCATGGAAGTTGATATATATATATATATATATATATATATATATATATATGATTCTTATTTAATATTTTTTTTAACATAACTATTTTTTCTAGTCTTTACATTATAACAATTTTGTCATGATTTCATGTGAAAATTTATGTTCTATATATTAAGTAAAAATAAGTAAGACGAAATAAATATGTATAAAAATCAAATTCACAAATTCATTTTTGGATGAAAATGAGGTCTTTATCTTTAATGCCTATCTTAAAAAAATGAATGACAAAAAAAAAATAGTAAAAAACTAAATATAAACCTTAAGGTTGATATATATATTTTTTGTTTTTATAAAAAAAATATATATATATATATATATATATATATATATATATATATATATATATTTTAAATTTTTTAATATTAAATTAGATATATTTAGTGATAAAAAAGACGATGAAAAAATTTCAGAAGTTTAATCTTACAAATAGTTTTGTAGTCAGCAAAAATATATAATATTTAACCAATTTCTCGATGCACCCCCAATATATAACATGGTTGACAATAGAAAATCAAAGTGTTACAGGAAAACTACACAGATATAGTAAAGGAAATAACTTTTATGAAATCCTTCTTTATTTAATTTTAAAAATAATAATTAGTAAATAAGATGTCAATGCCATGTTTACTACAGTGATGATAAATTGAATTTATTTATTGATAGAAAGTTTTGTCAAAATATAAGATTCTGATGCTCATTAATATTTTGAAACAATATGTATTAATTAACTGTATTTGAAAGATATGACATAAGAAAAAGAGAAAAAAGAGGGATACAGAGGCATCATGAGTGGCACAAAAAAGAACATGAAAATCGAAAATCAAATTACTCTGCATGTCTGTCTGGTTATCTTATGTTAACATTAAGGAAAATTGTCGGCATCTTCTTCACCGTTCTCTATATATACCCTCTTCAATCTTCATTCTTTCTCAACATATCTTTCACTAACACAACACAACACTTCTGTTTCTTCTTCCACCATGCCTTCACTCTCCGAAGCTTTTCGAACTCACCCTGTGTACCTTCACCACAAGCACCACTCTGATTTCAACTCTCTGCAACAATATCTCCCAGATTCTTACGCATGGACACAACAAGATTCCGATGCTTATGCTGATACAAATGACAAGAGTGTTCCTGTGATCGATTTGAAGGAGCCTAATGCTGTAAAGCTGATAGGGCATGCATGCAGAACATGGGGAGTGTTCCAAGTTGTTAACCATGGCGTCCCCATGAAGCTCTTCACCGACATTCAGAGAGCTTGTCTTGCCTTGTTCTCTCTTCCTCTTCACCAGAAGCTCAAAGCCGCTCGCTCCCCCGACGGCGTCTCCGGCTACGGCCGCGCTCGCATCTCCTCCTTCTTCCCCAAACTCATGTGGTCTGAATGCTTCACCATTCTCGATTCCCCTCTCCACCTTTTTCTCCAACTCTGGCCCCAAGACCATGCTAAATACTGGTACGTAAACCCACAATATTATCAAATAACCCTAACACACTTACTCAATCTCTTAAATTCATCGGTTCTGATAATACTTGATAAGTTTACAGAAAAGATTCATTAAGAAGAACAAATATCAATAAGAACTGAACCCAACCACACATTTACACCACTCTCAACCAAAAATTTTAAGACAATGGATCTTTATTCTTATATAATACTCTACTTTCTCGTTTCAATCTAATGTGAGACTTAGACTCACACTTGGATTTCTAATATATATATATATATATATATATATATATATATTTATATATGTTTTTCTTCTATAAGTCTGGTTTGAAAAGAGAGGGTTTTCTGAAATTTGTGGTGAAGGTTCCACTACGCAAAGTTAGAACCCCATTTTTCTCAGCGTAATGCAGTTAGCAAAGATCACTATAACGACAGCCAAGGACCCACTTGCTTCCCATTCTCGTTTTCTTCAAACCTAAACTTCACTTCCAACATTATATATATCTTAGGTGGTCCACATCAACAACATATGTGTAATTAAGTTTTATTAACTTACATAAATTTTTTTTTTTTATTTTGAAAGAAAAAAGACGTGATTCAGAGAGAAAAAGAAAAAAAACTGATAAATGTTGTAAACAGTGTCGTATGAGAAAGTTTAATATTTTCTAAAGCTTCGTTTTTTAATAATTTTGCAGTGAGATTGTGAAGGAATATGAAGCAGCCATGAAAAAATTAGCGGCGAAGCTAATGTGTCTTGTGTTGGCTTCGCTCGGTATTTCGAAGGAAGACATTAAATGGGCCGGGCCGAGAGGAGAGTTCAACGGGGCTTGCGCGGCCTTACATTGGAATTCTTACCCGAGTTGCCCGGATCCCGACCGGGCCATGGGTCTGGCGGCCCACACGGACTCCACGCTGCTCACGATTCTGCACCAAAACAACGTGAGTGGGCTTCAGGTTCTGAAGGACGGTGAAGGGTGGGTGGCGGTTCCGCCGCTTGCCGGAGGGCTGGTGATCAACATTGGCGATCTGCTCCACATTTTGTCGAACGGGTTGTACCCGAGTGTGCTCCACCGGGTGCGGGTGAACCGGAGCTGGCAAAGGTTCTCGGTTGCTTATCTATATGGGCCCCCAACAAACGTGGAGATTAGTCCAAATGAAAAATTGGTAGGCCCAGGTAGGCCCTGTCTTTATCGATCGGTGAGTTGGAACGAGTACCTTGGCACCAAAGCAAAGCATTTTAATAAGGCTCTCTCCGCGGTTAGGATTTCGTCCTCTGTTAACGGTTTATTTGATGTAAAGGAGGATCAAAACAACGACTTTCAATTGGGCTAGATACATAGCATTAGCCCATAGCCCTTAGCCCATAACCCATAGCCTATGGCCATGAACTTTTTGACCCTTCTTGGTCAAATCTTGTACTAGCCATAAAAGGCAAAAAGAAAAAAAAAAAGTTATAAAATAAAAATTCCGAAAAACCGTTGTTTGCTTAAATGGAATCTGGTTTGGTGGTTAGGGTATACTATAATCAACAAGAAAGTTGGAAAAAATAAAAATAAATATGACTGATTTAAAAGAGAAGTCTGAATTTAATTTTTCCATTGAATAAAAATAAAACAAATTAAATATTTTTAAAAAAAATCTGACATCTTAGAAGCTGAAAGCAATGGACTCAATTATACTTTGATGTATCATAAAACATTCAATAATTCAGAGTCCCTCCACCCTTCTTAGTACATGCATTTTTACTATAAATTCTCACATTATATAGAATTTTTTTCTTGTAAATTTGTTAAAAAATTTTATCTTTTTTCTGCCATTTTTTTAAGAATTTTAATTACCAGATAGTTTTTTCGTGGATAATTATTTTTTACAAAATTATAAAATTTGCAAGTATTTTTTACAAAATTTGTTGCAAAAAGTGTTTTATACAAATATTTTATAAGAAAATTGATAGCAATTTCTTGCAATTTTTTTTCAACAAATTTTATAAGTATTTACTACGAAAAAATTTTCAAAATAAAATTGGCAGGAAATATAGGTTTTTTTAGTACTGTATGATAGATCTTAGTACATGGTTCATTTTTATTTTATTTTTTACTTAAGAACCTTTACAATTATCTTGTTTATAGTTGTTCTTTTCAAATTTAGCGTTATTATTATTGCATAAACTCGTTCATGTATATTTCTTTACAAGGGTTAAATCTAGGTTTCAATTCCTACACAAAACAATAGTAGAGTTTGTGTTTTATATTATTTTACTAAAATAAGTCATTAAATAAAAACTAATATAAAAGACAACAAGTATTTAGTTATTATATTGACTGATCTATAAATTATTTTAAATGTTAACGATTTATTTTTCAATTATTGAATAAGTTTCTGAATTAGCTATTGAATTAATCTCCAAAACTAAATTAGCATTTAACTACTTCAAATTTGAACTTGAATTTAGTCTCTAATTACTAAGTTATACTAATCCTTTAAATTTAGTAATATATTTACTATATCATTGTTTTCTTTCTCACTATAATATTTTGGCAATAAACATTGTAGACTATATTTCTAAACATTGTAGAATTTTGTTATCAGAAAATACATTATTGATCATATATATCTTATTGGCAATAAAGCGAGATAGTTATGATGTGAAGTGTTTCACCAAATTATGAGCGAACCATTCCATCTGATAGAGACAAAAGGGACAAAAGAACTTATAACAGATTAGATTGGCACTATATATTAGTTACTTGATTAAAAAGAAATGGTCCACAATTATTTGACACAATAGGAAGATATAAGCTTGATTTTTTTCCAGTGTCTCAACATTTGTGTTTTACATGCGACATCACAAAACTAAAGTTCAAGATGGTCCATTGTCAGTTTATGCACATGGATGAGATAGTGCGAATACAGAAAAGTACTAAACAAAACACGTACCAAATGCTAATTAATTATTATAGTTTTGAATGTTGAGTCTTTCGAGAGATGATCACATGAAAAATTTTTATGTGATAAGTTTATGAATCTTTATCTTTATATGGTGTTCAACTTTCTCATTTTTACTCGATGTGAAACTTAGATTTACACTTGGATTCACAACACCCAATATATGCTTGCTGAATTTTATATATATATATAACCCACACATTTCACTCACTTTAGACTGCTAAATAATGCAGATTTTAGAGCATACTTTCTCAGTTGTTTTTGTGTAATATATTAGTAGCAATGCTTGAAGCATAGGAAGGTGTTAGGAATTTAAGTGTGAGTCTAAGTTCCATATTGACTAGAAATGAGAAAGTCGAATACTATATAAGAATAAAGACCCATAAACTTATTGTCTTAAGGTTTTGAGTTGAGAGTAATGTCAATGTCTAATGTAGTTGGACTTAGGTCTCATTGGTGTTGTTTCTCCCTCTGATGAAATCCTATAAACCTAACAGAAGGAAAGTTTTTGAGAAAAAAGAAAGTGTTTTGTGGCGTGCTATGATTATATGGTAAGGTAGTTTAAAGGACTCCATCATGGAAATGATTGAAGTGCAAAAAAGCAAAGGACAGCAAAAACTTGAAACAAATAATTGGTTACTCTTTGTGTGGCTTATGTTTTTGTGTTTCAAGCACGATGCTTTTAGAAATCACTACTATATACTGCAACTGACATGATTTGTAACCATCATAATGCAATTAACACTAACTATATATATCAATGCACCGTTTTCTCTCTCTCCAATAAACCAAATCAGGACTTTGGTTTTGTCAAATACCACGTTTAAGGTTGTCTGTTAGCCGATATTTCAAAACCAACTCCGTCACATCAAAATTTTGATTCTTTCTTGAATTTCTTTGTTGTGTCTTTGTTGGAAGTTCCATATCGGCTAGAGATAAAACAATTTTATAATATATAAGTAGGTGCAATCCTCACCTTACAAATCGGTTTTGTAGGATTGAATTAGAGTTAAAATCCACTTCTAACATAGTATCAGAACCTGACATGATGATATTGTGGAATAAGAGTATTCTAACAAGACATGCAGATGTTTCATCAAGTAAATGAGAGTGTGATATGAAGTCCAAAGTGGCATTGTTAGAAGGAAGAAATTATGATATGTGAACACACATTGTAAGGAGGAGGAGGGTCTGTGTATTCTTTTTCTTTTGTGATCCCACCATAGGAGCAGAAAATCTATGATGATTTTTTCAGAAGTATTATTGTTGGGTGGCAGAAGAATTAAAAAATCATAAGGAGCATGAAATGTTTCATTTGATCACTGTCTTTTCAAGTTAAAAATGACTGGTTTATACTTCATGTGTATCTGAGGCCTACATAGAATATTGTTTATGATTGATCTTATCAAGATGATGGAGACGAATCTGTGGGTCTATTATTTAATTGCATTTGGAATAACTCCAAATACCTAAATCATGTCACTTTTTTTCTTCTTCTTCTTTTTAATGCATTGTAATATTCAGTGATATATCAATGATATACAATCCTATCAGTCTATATCATAGAATCTTTTTAATGCATTGTAATATTCAGTGATATTACCAATTTCTTAAAGTATAATATTGAATTAATAAAATCATCATTATTAATATTATATAAAAAAGAAGAATGATGAAAGAAAATAAATCAAATAAATAAATAAATAAACAATATTGCCTTGTCTAAAAACATAAATAAGAAAACTTAATATATATATTTGAAGAATAATAAAAAAATAGTAGTTAACCTTTTTATCTATATGATCATATTAAGAGGATATATCATTCAGTAACTTTGTTTTTAGTGAAAATTTTTTAATTGGACAAAATTTTATCTTTTAATAAATAAAAATAATTTATTTAATTTTTCTTTTATTCTTTCAAGTGATGCTACATCAATCAATAACTACTCCTAAAATGTTTCAATCTTGCGTTAAAATGAGAACCATCAAAGGTTGATTAAAATCACCAAATCAGTAATGTGAGGCTGTGCCTTTCAAGTTTCAAAGACAACACACCTAACAGCAAGGTTTTATTAAGGTAAATTGCAAAGGAAACATCAGAACACACAACACAAACATAAAGTTCAGATTCTTCATTAAATTTTTTGATATTGTACTCTGTTGTGTCTTTTTAATATATTTTAAAACAACAATATCCGTGTCATCAATATAATTTCAAGACACAACAGAAAAACAACACAAAAATATCCGATAAGAAATCTAAATTCCACGACAAAATAGAGGTATAACGCAATGGGTGCTCAGATACCACAGTAAGTATGCAGTGCAAACTGGTCTCTCTGTCCTTCTTCAGTGTAGTAATACTTGAGGAACTCAACATGATCAAAGGGTTTAAAAAGCAGAGGGTGTTCCTCATCCACAAGTTCCTCTGGTGCTTTTATTATGCTCCCTCCTTTCGGAATAGAGAACAACCCTGCAGAATATCTTGCCTCATTTCCACTCATCATCACTCTGTGAAATGGTGAATGCAACCTCCCATTTGACCATGCCTGCAAAATTCATGCAAACAATTAATACATTTTCATCATGATCCAGTGATTCCAAATTTGAGTAAAAATAGTGTATCCAACAGGAGTATGCAATAGAGTACGGTTTCTCTGCCGAGTCTTTTACGGTTTAGGATTTAAGGTTTAGGGTTTTGATGCTTTGAAATATATTAAACATCTTTTAATATATAGTATCAATGTATTGTAGAGACTAAACAAAAAAGTATTATAAAAAACTCAATAAAAAATCCAAAATTTTTTAGCCATATCTGAAGTCAGACTGATAATGATTTCTGTGTGGCATGATTTATGTTGTTTAAATGGCAAGAGATGAACAGAATTTACATGGAGAGAGTCACCAATCATGACAACAAAAGTGTGAGGTGAAGGCTTGTGGCTTATCCATTTTCCATCTTTGGTCAAAACCTCTAAGCCCTGCACTTCATTTTGGTACAAAATGGTCACTATGTTCTTATCTGAGTGTGTGCTGAGGCCTAGCTTTGTGTCACTGGTTTGAGGGCCTTTGTATTTCATAACCCTAAGGAGATAATTGGTTGAGTTCATGTGCTCCTCCAAGTACTTCTCAACACCTAAGCTCTCCAAAACCATCTTCCTAACAATCTCATCCAACTCTGATAGCTGCCCAGAAAAGGATTGTATAGTTTTGCTGCCAAATCAAAAACACAAACAAAAGTTAAAACTCAAATGCAATAAAATTTGATTGTTATAACCAAAATCGCGACGGAACGACGAACTAAAAATAAAGAGTTTGAGTCATGCCTAAAACTTGCGTTTCCATTAGGCCACATGATGTTGGTCATGCTCTCTACTTTCTCATGAACAATTGCATCATCAATGCCCATGCTTTCAAAGAGTGGAATCATAGGATATTGTCCAACATAACCATGATAAGGTTTCTTAGAAACATTGAGTATCTTTGTTTGCAGAGGAAGATCAAAGAGTTCTTGAAGTGAACCAAACAAGGCTTTTCTGAGGTCTAAAGGAACCCTATCAAAAATTGCTTCAAAGCAACCATACTCTACTAGTGCCTTGTGCACTTCAGATTTTACTGTCTCCCAATTAGAGTTTTTGACTTCCGGTTTCAGATGAGTGAAGTCGATTACCGGAAGCTTTAGAGTGTCTTCTGAACCCATATTTTTACTTTTTTTTTTTCCTCTGATTTGGTCACAAAATTGGAGAATAGTGCTTAGTTTAAGGCGGGTTTGAAGCTATTTATAATAGATATGCTACATAATGTAACAACCTCGTTGATAATATTAAAACATTTATGATGTTCTATTCTATTGTTTGTGATTTGAACATTCTATGGTGATTTGAAACAACCAAACATATCATGCTGACACAGAAAACAAAATTAGTTGGGTTTCTTGGGCTTATTTTGGGCTTATGTTGTGGAGTTTCTTACCAATCAATCTGTTGAAAAAGTTGAACAAAATATGTTGGGTTTCGGCATCAGGCTGTTTTCTGGGCTTATTTTAATGTAATGATTAGTATAAAAGGCAATGCTCATTTGTGATTTTGAGTGCAGATTTTGATTGAATGGTAGAATAAATTGATATATTATTTATTCTGTTTTATATCTCCAATGATTTGATGTTTGAGGTATAATAATGAATAATACTACTTTATAACTGAAAAAGACTTTCGTGATTACAATATTGACCAAGACATACAGGAAAATAAACTAAATATGTTTTGCTCTAACATTTTTTAAAATTGAATTTAAATATACTGTCCGTTTAAAGATGTTTTACGTTTTCATTTAATTATGTTATAATAATAATTTCTGATTTGTTTTACTGTAAAAAAAAAAAAACTTTTGCATAAACAATATATGAAAATTCAATTCTTCCCTTTAATGAGAAAATACTTTTGCGAACCGGAAATAATTATGGAAGACTCTTCCAAAACAGTCTTGTATAACAAAATTATGTTTGGATGGAATTCCTTATAATTTAGGGAAAGAAAATAACAAAAATTGAAACTTTTACAAACTAAAATTAATTTATACAGAAGATAGAAGTTTTCTCATAATTTTTAAACTTTAATTTATACATTAGTTAACTTTAATTTGTAATTCTTTTTCTAGTTTTTATTTAAAAAAAAACTTATAAAAAATTAATCCACATAAAACTAGGTTTTGCAATTGAACCATGAGACATGTCCATGGTTTCCTCCATATCTAGCTAAATTGCAAAACCCTAAATGTAAGAATTAAAGTGACTCATGTGATTGCATGAATACAGTTTAATAAAAAACAGAAGAAAGTACAACTACAAGATAATTTTTAAAAATGAATTACTATTTTATATATAAATAAAAAATTGTTTGTATTAAATTTTGTATGTATATATACATAAGTCAATCGAAGATGGGTGAACTTAAACTTCTCACCATGTTATTGAAGGCTTAAGTTAATTATGTTAAATATAATGATAATGATTATTATAATTAGTGTGGAGGACCATTTAGTAAAATACAGTAAACTAATTAATTTAGAAAAAAATAAAAATAAACGAAGCATGTTCTGGAGGGATCTTTAACATCATGAATTTTTGTATCACATGTACAAGTTGTGTCAGGACCACTACAAATTAATCAACCTTCGTACAATTATTCTCACTGCATAATGGTATTATAAAACATAATCTTAATTTTTATAATAATTAGCAGAAATTAATTGTGCTACCACGATAGCATGGTTTGTTTAATAATGTTAACCTTGTTTATAACACTTTCCATATTTATATTTTATTAAATAAATAGTTAGTTTATCAAATAATTAAACAAGGATTTTAATAGATAGTTAGAAATACATATGTCACATTTAAAGCATTGATAATTTAATTTTAGTAACTTTATTTAAAGTCACTAGAATTTTTTTATAGAGTCTCAATAATTTTAAACAACAGTAATTTTTTTATTGATTTAAAGATGTTGTAAACTAATTTTAGAATAACAAAATTTGTACGGAATCAAAGACTGATTACAGTTTTCAAAAGCTTAATTAAAAAGTTCAACTAATTTATGCCCTAAAGATTTACTATTTACTTGATTGGAAGAAAAAAAATCTGTGTTTATTTTTCGCCAACTTGCCCAAATTAAATTGGATTTCTCGTGAAATTGTTATAAGAAAATATAGAATTTGACTTAGTTATTCACCTAAACACATGGAGTGCATAATAACTGTTGTTAATTGGAAAATTGGCATGCTTTCACTTATAGAATTCAATGGAGTCATGTTCTTTTCCCTCTAATGTAGCTTGAGTAAATAAAATAAACCAAACATTTATAACTAAATACAATAAAGCTACACAAACTTGAGCATTTTTTTTTTCAAATTCAACAAACAAAACATTTGGGATTCACATTTGAATGGTATTTTAAAGAAGGATTATTGGAAAAAGATAACACCAATGACAATTAAACTTACGTAAAATAATTGATATTAGTTTTTCAAAAATTGTAAAACAATAAATTTATGAGTTTTCATTTTTATATGATATTTATTTATTTTTATTTTAAACTTACACTTAGATTTCTGACAAAAATCTATCTTCTTATAAATTTTCATGGAAAAAAAAACTTAATAATGGCTTAAACTCTATTTGAGTAAACTATAATTCAAATTCCATGCATAAAAATTTAGTGAAGAGAAAAGAAAGTCACAAAAATCATAAAACAACAATTTAATTTTTATATAATAGTATTGAGATGCACTTATAGAACGCACAAAATATTTAGAGCTTGTGTTGCTAGCAAAGAAATAATTTAAAATTATTTTATCATAAAATATATTTTATAAATCAATTACTCGTGTAATTTGTAAAGGTGAATAATTACTTTCGTGATTACAATTACTCGAAATCATCTATTAAAAAGAAGAAGAAGAAAAGAATGTGTTCCTAAAAAAGCTTATAAGTAAACATATTGAAATAAATAATAATTTTTATTTTATACCATCATAAAAATCGTAAGTATTATGAACCTGTGCTATATTTATTAGGGTATAGGCCATTTTAATAATATTTTTATGTTTAATCAATTCCATTGATTTTATTATAATTTCTTTTTCCATAAAAACATTAATCAGAAATTTTAAGTGATAAAAATTACATTTGTTTGACTGAAAACTTATTCTTAAAATATATTTTTAATAAAATATTATATATATATTGCTATCATATATTATCTGCTTAAGATTGATCCATTGCGGTGGAAGTGAGACATGATTTTAAATAAAACATACTTTAAATATCAAGAACTATGATAAATCCTTACTTCTAAAAGGACATTCACTAATTACTTTTATAATTTAAGGATGATATATTCTCATAATTATATTTAGGGTTAAATATGTTTTTTTTCCCTCAAGTTTCAGTGAAATTTGAAATTAATCATTTTTAAAAAATTTTGACCAATTTAGTCATTCATCTTTAAAAATACGTGAATTTAGTTATTTTAACCAAATTTTGTTAAGTTTATCTGACGTTTCAAGTGCATTTCATTATAGTATTTGAATTGTTTACACCGTTTGACACATTTTCGTTTCAATGTTAACTCAAATATTATCATAAAATGTGTTTAAAATGTCAAATAAACATAACAAAATTTGGTAAAAGGATTAAATTCACGCATTTCTAAAGATGAAGAACTAAATTGGTATAAAGTTTCGAAAATGAACTAATCCCAAAATTCACTGCAACTTGAGGGACCAAAAACATATTTAACCCTTATATCTATATATAAAAATAGTTCATCAAAACCCAAATTAATATTGTGGTGATATTTTTTGGTGTGCAAAAATCTTTGATGCACACAACAATGTCTGGTCCAAGGTTTAAAGTGTTGTTGACACATGATGTTATGTTATTATTCCTAATCTTAACTTATTGTTCTTGCCAACCCATGATAGTCCTTGAGCCATTCACTTAACACGGTGCCCTATTCACTAGGTCTCAAACACTTTCCAATAGGCTTAGCTGTGATATAAATATAATTAACTCTCAAACAGAATCAACTCTGTAAAATTACAAATTAATTAACTCAAATGCTTACCATTATGATTGGTCCAATCGTATCATAAAAAACATCATCGTATATCTTTTTTCTACACTTTTGTGGTTTGTTTTAATCGATGAATCTTGTACCATGGGAACTATAATTCCCATTATTTCAAGAGTTTTCAGTTTTGTCTATATTACATGTCGCAAAGCAAGAGGGAAAAGAGTAACGTTATGCTTCTTTGACTTTTCTGCTTGCATCATCAATGTTCCCTTTCATTCGTTCTGAGATTCACGATTCGTTTATAAATAATTTTTCCATATATTTATTTTGAATACCATCCAATTTCGTTGAAAAGGATGTTATAATTCTTAATTAAACATGATGGCATTTTAAAAGTGCATGATTTTCAGAATTATTGCTCACCCTATAATTAATTTCTTCATATACGTCACAGAGAATGGAGGTAGCTAGCTTAATCCTTTATTTAGTTTAATGTAAAGATAGGGAACATAGGAAAAATGAAAAAAAAAAAATGTTTAACTTTCATGATAGGTTAGAGAAATTTTATCATAAATAAACAACACCAATGAAACATGTTCGGATTCCGATCCAAGTTTGTCCGGCAGCCATCGTTAGGGACAACGGTCGCGTTCTCTTGCAGCCATAATTAGGAACAACGATCGCGTTCCCGAAATATTGTCCGCGTTGGAACATTTGAGCTCCGTCACGATTTTGTCCTTAAAAGACGTCTCGAAAGGTAAAGGAAGTAAGAGTACTAGTATTTAAACTTCACTTGACCTCGAGTCCTAAGCGATGTCGGACTTCTTGGATATACCGAAATAAAAAAGTACCAAAATTCACGTAGAAATTAACAATGATATTTTAACATAAAATATTTTTATTTTTATTTAACACTATCATTCATTATCTTTCATTTCTTTTTATAAATATAAAAGTTCACATTTTTTTTCATGATCATCTATCTAAAGTGTCAAATGTTTTGGTGTTTATGAGTTTTCAAGTTCAACTTTTTATTTTTATTCAGTAGACTTACTCTTAAGCTTGGATTTCTAATATTTTAGTATATTCCATTTTTTTTTACTTGTTTAAATTAAATTTTCAAATTTTCAAATTTTTTTTTCTTCTAATAAAAACTAATTAAGATGGATTTAAAGTAAATCAGAAAACCAAGGCCTAAAACCTGGGGAATGAGCTCCACTGCATAGGCACACATCTATATATAAATCTGATTAACAGCGCCAACCTAGTATTTGTAGCTGATCGGAGAAATTAAGGTTAGAAATATATTGTTGATGGATTCCCAAAATGTTTGTGAGGTTCCTGTAGTAGACTTCACCGTTAAGGAGATGAAACAAGGTACAGAAAAGTGGGTTTCAGCATGCAAAGTGATCCGAAATGCACTTGAAGATCATGGTTGTTTCTATGCGTTGTATGATAAAGTTCCTACGGAGCTTCACAACTCACTTTTTACTCTAATGGAAGAACAATTTGATCTTCCACTGGAAACAAAAATGCAGAAGATCAGTGACAAACCCTACCATGGTTACTACGGACAAAATGCTCATGCCCCTCTCTATGAATCCCTAGGGATCAACGATCCATTGACCGCAGAAGAAATTCAGAAGTTCACCAAACTAATGTGGCCAGAAGGACATGATCATTTCTGGTACTGTTCGAGATATCGATTCAGTTATGTTGTCTGGTTTTTTAACACATTTAGTAATGTTGTCTGATTTTGTAACTGATTTTGTAACTTATTTTTGATGCTGTGAATAGTGAGACTTTGAGTCTGTATGCAAAGCTGGTTGTAGAATTGGATCATGTGAGTAAGAGAATGGTGTTTGATGGGTATGGAGTGGAGCAAAAGCACTGTGATTCTCTTCTGGAATCGACCAAGTACATGCTTCGGAGCTTCAAATATAGAGTGCCACAGAAGGATGAAAATAATCTGGGATTGCATGCTCACACAGACACATCGTTCTTTACCATTTTGCATCAGAACAACGTAAATGGTCTGCAAGTAAAACTCAAAAATGGAGAGTGGATTGATGTTGATCCATCACCCTTCATGTTTCTCATCCTAGCAGGCGATGCATTTAAGGTGGGTCATTTTTCACATCTACCAAAACTAAATCCATGTTTTTCCCATAAATGAGACAAATTTATCAGCAAATGAAAATGGATAAGTTTGAAAAAAGTTATAAACCATAACTTAAGTTGTGTGAACTCCATATGACTTCAACTTCTGAGGAGTCATGACAACTTCAATTTGTTATGACTTCAGAAATCGTGTGAAGTTTACACAACTTAGTTTGTGTTTTCTTAATTTGTTGATGAATTTGCTTTATTTAGGTAAAAAAATCAAACTTTGACCATATAAATTTTACAGAATGGTGGTGTTGTTCTTGGTATGTTATTAGGTTTGGAGTAACGATAGAATGCAGTGTTGTGAACATCGAGTGATTATAAGCGGAAAGAAGGAAAGGTATTCGATGGGACTGTTTTCACTTGGTGGCAAGGTGGTTGAAACTCAAGAAGAACTTGTGGATGAAGAACATCCAAGAAAATATAAACCATTTGATCATTATGAATACCTGCGTTTCTATGCAACAAAAAAGGCCCTTGAATCCAAGTCTCGAATCAAAGCATTCTGTGGCATAGATTATGCTGATGAGAACTGAAAAATTTGTGTTCAGTTCATGCATCTGCATTGATTCATCACAAAAGGGTTTTGTTTTGTTTTTGTCACTTGATTCCTTGTATTTGCATGGTGCTTTTCTTTTTCTTTGAGTTCATTAATCCTATTTCTCAATCATTCTCGCGGTGGATGCTCCAACACGCTTCATAAATAACGTGTCTCGTGTCTGATATGTATTAGATACTGATACTCGTATGATACTTGTAGGACACACTATGTTGAATTTGAAATATATTTTTTATCTTTTATATGATTTTGACAATTAAAATAAGGAATAAATCTTATATTATTACTACTTTTTGCATGTTGGATATTAGATAGATAGATAGATTAGATTTATTTTTGTGTTAGTTGATAATATATTAGTTGACAGTTTTAAACTTAACATGAATATACACACCGTGTCCCGTATCCTATATTTTTTTTAATTTTGTCATATTTTCGTATCCGTATCCGTGTCGTATCCGTATTCATTTTCATATCCAGACAATTTTATTTTTTTTTTAATTTTTCTGTCATGGAAATTCACGAATCTATGATGTCTGGTTATTATCAATAAAGGCATGGACATGTTGGAATTTTTTAGAACAACATTGTTTGATTGTTGAATTAATTTTAGATTATTATGAGTTACGAAAATAAGATTTTTATATTAATAAATGTTAATCGCTTTTGAACTTAGTACGTAAGCGCATATGTAATGGTTGAAGCCTTATAAAATTGTGACCTTATTAAATAATTTATTTGTACATGTCCCACAAACATTATGTGAAAAACTCTGATTCTCTCATTCAACTGTTGCAGTTGTTTTATTTTGTTTTTGACATCTTCGTATTTTTACCTTATTCGTATTGTAAGAAGTTCAGATATCCACATAACAAATGTTGATGGAGACTAAATATAAAATGTTTTGAGTACGATTAGTTAAATTATATGAGATTATATGGAAAATATATATAATCTTACTACTAAGATGGTAAAGGACCAATTAAAAAATTAATAATATTTTGGAAGTATTATTTGTCTAATTTGTTAAATCATTTTAATTTTTATGATAAATGGTTTATTTTTGTTTAACTTGTTAGGAATCCAAGTGTGAATCTAAGTTCCACATTGATCAGAAATGAGAAAGTAGAGCACTATATAAGAATAAAGACCCAGAAACCCATTGCTTTAAGGTTTTGGGTTGAGAGTGGTGTTATGTGGTTAGGCTCAGATCTCATTGGTGTTATGTGGTAAAACCTGACAGAACTTATAAACCTTTTATAATTATTGGATTGCAAACAAAATTAGGAAAAAAGTGTTTGATATTAAATAAACCTTTTAGTTTATTGATTCTTAGTATTTTAAATACAAAAAGTTGGAAAGAACTTCGAAAGGAAAAAAAAAAAGAGATAAAGAAAAACAGTATACTTTTGGAAATTTCACTAGCAAATCCAATTTGCTCAAATAATTCTGACAAAAAAAAAACTTAAGATTAAATTATTCATTTTGAAATTGAAAGATATAAATAGTTTTTTTATTTATTTAAGAAAAACTAAAATGTGAAGAACAAAAAAAATTAATTGATGAGAGATTCTTATTCAACTTTCTCCATCAATATTTAAGAATTATAAAATTAGTTTGATGAATTTAGAGTAAAGTACGAGAAATTATAAGAATAACTCTCTTCAGAAACATAATACTAACCACTATTATTATTATTATTCGATAAAAGAAAAAAAAAAAAAAACAAATGGAGAAGTAGAATTATTTGAAATCATTGGAAAAACTTGAAAATAAGGAATACATGTTAGTGATTCAATAATCATTGCTTTTTTAGATGTGAAATTGAATTGGAAATTATATCCCATATTTTGATAGGATTAAATCAACTAATGAATTTGATTGTTAAATTGTTATACATGGTGAATCTTAAAAAATAGAACATAGAATCTATAATTGAGGAATCAATGGTTAGTAATTTTCATCAATACACCAATAAAAAAATTACAAAAGAAAAACACTTAAATATATTTAATTTGAATTATAAATATTTCTTTTTCTTTGTTTTTTTTTCTCTACATGTATACACAATCCAGTCCATAAATAAAATATTTTTGAAGTTGCTCTACACAGTATACATCTCTTATTCTTCAAAAGTATATTTCCTAAACAGAAAAACAAACAATATACAAGTCATTACAGTAATCTATGAAAATATTCTTTGAAAACGTATAAAAATCACTCATGTTCACAGAAAAAGAGACTAATCTATCGTTTTTGGAAGTTGAAGGCCTTGATTGAGACAGCAAAAATAATAGCAAACAACACTGCAAAACCAGAAACCACGATTGCAGAAACTCCTATGAAGTCATGTCTGATACCAAAATAACTTCTCAAGAACTCTTGCACTGAAATATTTTCTAACTTCATCACATTGGTTATGTCTCCAAACTGTGAAGCAAGCAACCCGTATATGGTCCAAGCCACAGGGCATGCCCAGTAATACCACCTCCACCACACAGGCATGTTCTGTTACAGAAAAGTTAGCAGAAGAGAAATAAAAGTGAGAACATCATAAATCTTGAATCTTTTTACATATTATGTATGCAAAGTCTGGTAATACTTACAGGTCGTGGAATGACAAATCCTGAGAAGAGGTTCCAGATTCCATAAAATGCAGCAGCAACAACAGAAGCAACATGGTGATTTGGTGTGACAGCCACAGTCATCATGCCATAGAAGGTGAAGTAGCACAGTGTGAAGTACATGAAAAACATGAACCAGAAGAACTTCTCCAAAGTCCATTCATAACCCATCATGGAATAAACTATGACAGAATATGTTGTAGCTTGCACAAAAATATAAGGTAGCTCTATTAAAACCTGTGACAGAAAGAAGTGAGTTGTGTTGAAATGGGTATGTAAATTATATTGCAATTGTTAGAAAAAGTGATGTTATTATTACTTGTGCAAGTGCATATGGAAAAGCAGAATACATTCCCGCAGCTCTTTCTCTGTAGAACACAGTTCTTCCAATGGCTACTACAGGTTGTACGGAGGAAGCATTTTGGGTACCAACAAAGAGAATAGCACAATACATTGAACCCATGGCATTAAAAAGATCCTGTCTGCTAGAGCTGAAAGCCATTGACAGGAATCAGAATCTAAATAGAAAAACAAAATTGGCTAAATGTGATTTCTTTTTGTGAGTTAGAGAAATTTGACTTACTATTTGCCACCAAGGTCCCAAAACATTGTTCCAAACATCAAAGCTATGACAGTAGTTGATAGAAATCTCACAGCTGTATAGGGTGGATTGCGCCAATATGACCAATGTTGTTTCCATAAGCAAGCTAGACATTGAACCCAAAGTGACTGAGCGTATTTAGTAGGAAAATGAATGTCTTTTGAGCCATGACCAGGGTTGCCTAGTTCTGCTATAAGTTGCTTGTTTCTCCTGAACAATAGTCATTAGTGTATAATAGTCTTAGCCTTTGTCTGATATAAATTCATACACATACATGTAAATATAGTTAATGAAAGTGCATAAATTACATATTAGTTTACCTATACAGCTCAGAATTTCTGTATATTTGATTAAAATCAACACCTAAATTAAGTTCTTGTGCTGGAGTTGTGACTTCCAACATCCAAGTTGCAGGGTTGTAGCCAACTTTGATTTTACTAACCCCTTCAATGCTCTGGCCAATACAACACAATGAAAAAGAAGTAAAATACTAGCACAAATATGGGTGTATCTAGTTGAATAATATTGAATTGAAGTTGCAACCAACCTCAAAATACTTGATCAATTGACTAGAATGGCGTCCCAATGGCCCAACATATATTTCTTGTCCTCCACGCTTCATCAGGAATAACTAAAATAACATGTAAGCCTATATTAAACACAAAGTCTAATGGAGAAGAACCATAAAACAGATCTTCAAGTATCTTCTCATACTATTTCTTACCTCATCAAATGCTTCAAATATGTCAATGCTTGGCTGATGGATGGTGCAAACAACTGTTCTTCCTGTGTCAACTGTGTTCCTGACAGTTCTCATAACAATTGCAGCAGCTCTGGCATCTAACCCAGAAGTAGGTTCATCCATGAAGATTATGGAAGGATTAGCCACTAATTCAACTGCTATTGTTAGCCTCTTGCGTTGTTCTGTTGAGAGACCACTCACACCAGGCAACCCAACCAGTGAGTTCCTCAGTGGGTTCAACTCCACCAGTTCCATCACTTCCTCAATGAACATCTGCAACCATATTCAAATCAGTAAGTGACAGCATTAACTTTGTAAATTGTTTCGGAAGAAAAAAGAAAAAAACATAGGGTGTTAGGTTTTGACTCTTAAGTTGTAGCTAACCTTTCTAGTCTTGGATTCAACTTCTGCTGACAAACGAAGCCATGCAGAGTAGACCAATGACTCATAGACGGTAACATGAGGAGAGTGGATATCATTCTGCTCACAATAACCAGAAATACGAGCAAATGTTTCTTGTCTTTTAGGATAACCAGAAACTTTTATGCTTCCCTCAATATACCCACCAGTTTTTCTTCCAGCTAAAACATCCATCAATGTAGTTTTACCAGCACCACTTACACCCATCAAAGCTGTGAGAACACCAGGACAA
>Ga0214544_1005967_pt1 | contig 23007 bp, 12 predicted proteins | sample CNSS3metaG_FD_160074 | JGI IMG/M metagenome (GOLD analysis project Ga0214544, IMG submission 160074) | Root nodule microbial communities from cowpea collected in UCLA plant growth center, Los Angeles, California, USA - CNSS3 | ecosystem: Host-associated > Plants > Roots > Nodule | place: USA...
AAAAACTCTAGGAGAAGTGTGAAAGAGAGGATTGTCTGGAAACAGAATGGAGAAAGGGACCTTATGATTGAGAGAGGAAGATGGCATCCGATTAATAAGAAAACCTGCAGTTAAGATGGCATCTCCCTAGTGATGGACAGGAACGTTGGCACTAAGCAAAAGGGTACGAGCAGTTTCAACTAAGTGTCTATTTTTTCTTTCTGATGATAATTATGGGAACTGATGATACCAACTTGAGACTGAGACTTTAAAATATATGAGTAGTGGACAACAGTACCACTCTCCTCCTCTTCTATTTATAATGAAGCAAGTACATATGAAAAGACTACTCTAAGATACTAGGCATGATTACGTGCAACAGTAGATACGGCAGTAGGTAGTTTCCCACACTCAACACCCTACACATAGGGTTAATGATACAATATGTAATAATTCTAACAATACTTTTAGTGACAGTGTAGTAATTAATATTCTTTTACCAACTAATTTAAAGAACTGTTGTTGATGCAGTTTGTAGAAATTTTGGACCATTTGAATTTGTGTAGAATCTTTAACTTTTTAATCACATTTATTCTCTTTTAAATTTGTACCTACTCTTCTCTATTTGAACAGGAATGTTGAGAACAACCAGTTTGTTGGACCAATACCCCCGAAGCTGTTAAGCATACCTAACTTCAGGTGAAAACTTTAAAGTATTGTTTCTCTATGCTCAATTAAGATGATTCCTGTGTTAGAAAATGTGAAGATGGACACGGACTTGTGTGAATTGTAGTTCATTTTCATGAAAATATTTGTGGTCATGTTAACTACCGAGACGTGCAGTGTTGTAAGTATTCAGAAAAACAAACAATTGGGTGTGACGTTGCCTCCTCTTATACAGTCTGACAATTGAAACTACACATAATTTAATACAAAGAGAAAGTCTCAAGTCTAGGTTTTGAGAAATACAACTTCAAATGTGCAATTGTGGGTGTGTTTACAACAAAAGTATTAATCAAAGGTTCCTTCACTCTCTTTCCTTTACTGATTTCTGTCACATCAGTAATTTGAGTGAGTGTCGAAAAAGTATTATACATGTGTAATTTTGGTTCTTCAATAACTGATGATGATTTTGTTATCCAGAAATGATGGAAACCCGTTTAATCTTAATGTCAATGCTACTATATCCCCGGCACGTCAACCTCATTCTCCAGTGCCAGTATCGCCACCAGGAACTGTGGTTTCTGGGACTCCATCATCTGGACGTTTACCTACCAAACCTACTGATGGACCAACTGCAGCAAAGGAATCAAATTCTGTGAAATCGAAAAAGAACACCAAGAGGGTGGTTTGGATATCTATTTCTAGTATATTGATGTTTGTTATTGTAGTACTGGGACTTCTTCTCTTTGTTCCAAGATGTAGTAGAAGAGAACAGGTTAACAAAAGTTCCAAGCAACATCAAGTTGGCAAATATGGAGGTGAAAGACAGAATCCTAGAGAATATGAGGAATTTGTCCAACCACCTAGTCAAACTGAGAAAGGCAAATAAATATAACTTTTGGTCTCTCTAATTTTGTTTCTGATATTTAATTTTTTGTTGTGAGGGTTTCACTAATATAACCGTTGCACTTTCTAATGATCTTTTATTTATTTAAATTAGCAGTACCAAAGGGTGCTGTTGTGAGGCCGAAAGGGGATCATCAAGAGGAGGCAAGGACAGTGAGGGCAATTCCAAAGCTACAAGGCGAGCAAGAGAAGAATGAACAAAGAATGGGAACAATCCCAAAGCTGCTAGATCATGAGATAGATATGAGTTCGTTAGATGTATATTCCATGCCTTCACCAGCACCTCCTCCACCTCCACCACTCACTACTGAGAGTGCGATTGTTGAACCAACCTCATTCCACAAAGGGGCTAACTTCAATCCTCCCAAAAAAAGTCCAGTTCCTCCCACTTTTGCTAAAACTTTCACCATTGCATCCCTACAACAATATACAAATAGCTTTTCTCAAGACAATCTTATAGGTTTAGGAATGCTGGGGACTGTGTATAAGGCAGAACTTCCTGATGGAAAGGTATGATTTTTGCGTCTTGATTGCATTGATGTTTATGGAATGTACTGATGAAAAGTCGTTGACACTGGCTTTTTGTGTGTTTTCCCTGTCTTCTTCATGTTTATTGTTGTGGCTTATGATTTATCTTCCTAAACTTTAATCACCATAAGATAGCTACTATTGCCGTATCTGGATAGGTGATATCTGTTTTAGCGCATGTTTGAGTACTGTTATGTTTGAATGCATCTTGATTCAAGTTTCCCCATTTGTGTTTCCTTTGCCCGAACACTTCTAAATTGAATATGTATGGTGATTGGTACTCAAATTTTGACACTCACTCTCATTATATGAATTGCTAGATACTTGCTGTGAAGAAACTAGACAAGAGAGTTTCTAATGACCAAACAGATGATGAGTTTCTTGATTTGATAAACAACATTGACAGAATCCGGCATGCAAATATTGTTGAGCTTATTGGATACTGTACCGAGCATGGTCAAAGGCTTCTTATTTATGAGTACTGTAGTAATGGTTCGCTGCAGGATGCACTCCATTCCGATGATGAATTCAAAACAAGACTGTCATGGAATGCTCGTATCCGGATAGCACTTGGTGCAGCTAGAGCCTTAGAGTATGTCAATTAATAATCAAGTTTAGACATCAGGGAAAGATATTTGCCCCTAGCTGTCAATTTTCTGTAAATAGTCACTTGAATGTTTCCGTTTCTATATCTAATTCTCTTACCTGGATTGTCAAGTATTTCTCAGTGGGTTAATTAATTTAATGCTGGAGTTTCTTACTAGAAACTTGGGTTCTGTTCAATACATGGTAGAACTTTTTGAGGTTTAAGTTGCTAAAACATTATAGTACATGTCCATTGACGATAATGTGTCTTGATGTGCTACTTCTGAATCTAACACTGTAATGTTGTCCTCGACAAGGTACTTGCATGAGCAGTGTCAGCCACCTGTGGTACACAGAAATTTCAAGTCTGCTAACATTCTCCTTGATGATGATGTTTCTGTTCGTCTATCTGATTGTGGTTTGGCTCCATTAATAACTAAAGGTTTTGTAAGTCAGGTAAGAAATTATTGCACAATGTAAAACTTATGGCTCTGCATTATTATAGGAACTGGTAAACATATGCCTCTGCATTATTGTAATTTCATGCTACGTTTAAGGTCCCTCCCCTCCATAATTACGAGGCAATAACTGAATTTGAATTATTAGCATAGGCATATGAATATTGATAACTTACGGCCAAAAAGATTGAGTTATTTTTACTCAAAAAGAAAACTTCAAGGGAAACATGTAAAGTTGTATTTGCCTGTTTCCTGTGGAGTATCATTCAAGTGCATTATGTCAATGGTTCTTAGCATTGCGCAAAAAACATTGTAATTTGCATTATATAACATTCCAAGCATTTTCAGCTCTCAGGACAACTTCTAGCAGCTTATGGCTATGGAGCTCCAGAGTTTGAGTCAGGAATTTACACATACCAGAGTGATGTTTACAGCTTTGGAGTGGTTATGTTAGAACTTTTGACAGGCCGTCAGTCCTACGACAAGTGAGAGCCAATAACTGAAGTACTTATGCTTCTATTATTCATCTATTTATGAGTTACTTCATCTTCTCTGAAAATATTGGACAGAACACGAGCTCGAGGGGAGCAGTTTCTGGTGAGGTGGGCTATTCCACAACTGCATGACATTGATGCATTATCAAAGATGGTTGATCCTTCTCTGAAAGGAGATTATCCTGCGAAATCATTGTCAAATTTTGCAGACATTATTTCTAGATGTGTTCAGGTAAGCTTCTTTTTCTCTGAACTTAAAAGTGTCGCTTAGCTTATTATGAATCTTTTCGTCATGGAATTGGATTCTTGGCCTTATATGTGTATGTTATGCAGTCGGAGCCAGAATTTAGGCCAGCAATGTCAGAAGTTGTCTTGTACTTGATAAATATGATCAGGAAGGAATCTCAGCAAAGTGAATAAATAATTATGGAAAATTGTAGTGATATTTGAAGATGATTACATCTACAAAGAATTTCATGCATGATTGCATGTCACCAGAGAGGGTCTTCCTCCATATTCAAGCTGCTAACCCTTCCAATATTCACATTGCAAGGAAGTTTTGTCCAAGAGAATTGTAGACATTTCATGTCACTCCTCCACTGATCTTGTGTAGCTCACAATTTATTATTATTATTATTATTATTTAATGGTTCACTGAACATACTATGTTGGAGGTCCCTAGAAATTAAATTAATCTCATTTTTTTATGATAGCTTCCATATTGTTGATATAGAATATTATTCATTGTACACATTCAAACTTTGCAATATTATATGTTGTCCCTATTCGTCGATTAATAGGATAAAGTAATACTTACATTAATTCACCAAATCATAAAAATAAGTACATTGTAGGAACTAACCTATTATGTTTTCTTGAATTCATATTATTATAGTTGTAAACACCTATAATTTTCATCAATGTCTAATTACTATATGTCAATAATAATTACAAAACCTTTAACTTTCTGTCCTTAAAACTAAAAACTCTTTATTTTAATTTCTATAAATATTATTCTAATCTTTTTATATCATTATATATATAATTTAAAAAAATAGCCTTTATTATTTAAGTTTAGAGGGATTAAATGAAATTTAAAATGATATATATATATATATATATATATAAAAGAAATAAAAAAGATAATTTAAAAAAAATATTGTAGAACTAATATTTTGGACTGGAGTATTTAATTTATTTTATTTATAGATTGTAGAACTAAAATTGAAGGTATTTTAATTTTAATTTTAATGAATGTTTTTTATCTGTGTAATAATTATCTTTCATCACAAGAACTAATACCTTGTAAAAGAATAACATCTTATTTCAAAGGCGGCTCCAAAAATATTAATCACATTGATATGGTTAAAATCAAACAACAAAGGGGCAAAAAAGGAAAACAAAAATCGCATGAAGGGACGCAATAGCAAGACAAAAAGGATGCATGAATATTTTGCCCCCTCCATCGGTGATTTTTTGTATCACATTATTGTGTTGGTAACGCGCCCACTAGTTTCTCTCCGTCCCTCTTCACTTTTCTTTCGACTTTGGCGTCAACGAACAAACAACATCGCGAAGCAAAGAAAAACCGTTCATTTCTATTCCCTTGGCTACCAACAAATATCTTAATTCCCTCATTTTTCGACGTTATTCTCATTTTTCTTCTCACTGAATCTCTTATCCATTTTCTTCTACCTTTTCTCTCTTCAATTTTATTATATCTCTCTCTCTGTCTAGATATCCGTGTTTTGTCATGAGTAACTACGATACCAATCCCTTCGCCGAAGATGAGGTTAATCCTTTCTCCGTAAGTTTCTTCCCTAACTATTCTCTTTTTGTCCGTTCCTCTCTCATTCAATTTATTAATTGACATAAATTGACTTGCTGTTACATTTTCTCCGATTACGTACTGCATGCTTCTCCCTAACAATAGGACTTTCAATTATCTGATTCATGTTATGGTGTCATTGCTAAATTGAATGGCATTCATAATGTAGCTATACGGAATGATATTTGATGCGATTGTTCAAACATTTTTCAATGTTAATGTGGACTCTGTTCGTGTAGCGATCAAATCTTAGAATGGAAACTTGAAAACAAAACGTTTCTCACGAATGACGCCACATGTAATAATTCTGTGGCACATTCATTCTCTGTCTCTACCGAGCAGGTTTTAGATTGTGGATGTATGTGATGCCATGGCAACCTCTCCGTTGCGGTGGCCGCCACATTCGCGCCATTTTCTAATTGCCAACCTAACATTGATGTTCGATTAATTTTAGTTCTCCGTGTAATTAGTTATTTTTTAAAGTAACATATATATTTGTGGAAAAAATTATCAATTGCTACAATCATAAATGTAAAATATTCTTAATATATATATATATATATATATATATATATATAAAGTTAAGTATTGAATTTAGTTTATACGTATGGTTTCTTAAACACATTTAATAGAATATTATTTAAACTGAACTCGATAGGCGAATATTATTTTGAAAGACAATAAAAAAGATACACATAAAAGATAGAGAAAATATCTTTTATATTTTAAAAATTATTTTCATTTTTGGTAAAATAAAAAAATTTCCAATCTGTTTGGAAAGAATTTATGAATATGCTGGAAGCTTTGGAAATCCAAGGTTTTAATAAAGTTTTAAAAGAATGTTACTGGAATTTGAGAAAAAGTAATGGCTTTTGAATTATTTCCGTATTGCTTTGTTATGTTATTGTCATTGATATTCAGAAAAGAAAACTAAAGAAAATGAAATCCTGAATTGACATTAACACATATGCCAATATATTGACATATTCATAAAGTGTGTAAAGCTATTCTTTATACTCTCTTTATGAATACTCTCTCTTTTCGTATTTACGGAAAAGAAAATGTTGTAACTTTTTTTTTTATGAAATTCTTTGTTTTCAATGTTTGCATTAGTTGATTTTTTTCTTAAATTCATTAATTTTCACGATTTTACTAAAAGAGATTTATAAATGTCTGAACAAAATAATATAAAGTTTCTCTGTCTTAACTTAATGGGAAAATATGAATATTTTACATTAAAGTTTCACTCAACAATTTCAATTTTAAATTTGACGAAGGTCTTTTTTCATCATGCAAAAAATATATAGCAATGATAACAATAGAAGATTAGCAATACAAAATTTTAACTAATTTATTGTTTTATTAAAGGTGTGAATTAGTTGAAAGCTTTTTATAAATAATAACAGATAGGATATTAATCATAGTACGGGTTAATTAAGAAATACATAATGATAAAAACAAATATAAATAAACTAATCATAATTACGATACTCGAGATATGATAAGTTAATTTTATATATTCTAATAATAATTTTACCATCTAAAAATTTCTGCACCTCCAATAATGTTATTAGGACGGACCTGCTAATAGAAAAGCATCAGGGCAATCAAATATTGGTGGTGGTTTATTCTTTAATACCGTAAGTTCTTCCTTCCATGTTATTACTACCATTATATTAACTTATAATCAAATCATGACCTTTGTTATATATTTTTTTAAAAAAAATCAGAATTCAAGAAGTGCATCTACAAAGCTTTCACCCCTGTCTCCTGAGCCTTATGATCGTTCAGCAACTGTTGACATTCCTCTCGATTCCTCAGAGGTATACACCATATTTTGAAAATGTTGAAAGAAATGTAAAAACTGTGCTATATCAATGTTGCTAACAAAATTTTTAATTGTGTAAATTTTTATCTTATAAGGAGCTCAAAGCTAAGGAGAAGGAACTCCAAGCCAGAGAGGCTGAGTTGAAAAGAAGGGAACAGGTGATATATCAGTGACTTACGCAATGAGTTAACTTGGCTACTTACAAGATGTTGAGTTAGTTGATTAACTCGTGATCTTATGATGTTTTGTAGGAGCTAAAACGAAAGGAAGATGCTATAGCACGAGGTATTTTGAGTTCATTTATATATTCCAGAACCCAACAGAAGTTAGGTGGCTTACACTTTGATTTTTTTTTTTTTTTTGCAGCTGGAATAGTTATAGAGGAGAATAATTGGCCGCCTATTTTCCCCGTCATTCATCACGACATTGCAAAAGAAATACCAATACATCTTCAATCAATCCAGTATGTTGCATTTACAACATGGTTGGGTATGTTGAAGTCTATACTACTTTTTTGTTGAAGGTTATGTTTTAGTCATAGCTTCTTGTTTCCTGATAATTAGTTAACACAATCTGAATTTCAAAGTCATATAATGGTTTCGAATGTATACTCTTTCTAAATTTCAAAGTCATCTAATTAGAATCAGGGCCCATTGGAGACAAAATCTGAATTAAATAACTATTTAATTATTTTAAAGACAATCTTTATAAATAGATTGAAATTATGTAAAGTTTATTTATATCTTTAATTGTATGGAGTAATTGGTGAACATTTAGTCTATACACATATATAGGCCTTCTCACGTACGAAAATGTGAAAATCAAATTCATGACAAGCCATGGTTTTGAAATAATCACTATAAAATTCCACGCGTAGTCTATTAGCTCTGAAATATAACCTCCCTGTTTATGCAGAAGTTTCTGGTATAACATCCTTCAATCAACACATATACCTTTATTTTGAACTTTTTAACTATCTGCAGGTTTGATTGTATGTCTTCTATGGAATATTGTAGCAGTTACTGTAGCTTGGATCAAAGGAGAAGGTTTGTTTTGCAGCTAGATATTGGACCATTAAACATAGTAGGAAATAATGTTGTTTACACGAACTTCGTCTTGTCTTGACTTGTAGGTGTTTCACTCTGGTTTCTAGCTATCATATACTTTATTTCCGGTGTGCCAGCATCGTATGTTATGTGGTATCGACCTCTTTATCGTGCTACAAGGTAGTTTTCTATTTTCAATTCTTCTAGCATTGCATGGTGTTCAAGATGAATTTAGCCTTTTCCTAAACTAAAAAAAGAATTTTTAATGTGGTTCAAATGAGCTTTATTGCCATTGTGAAGCATCAGACTTTTTCTGTAGCAGCAGCATATACATACATTTGGGGAATTTATGGGCAGACTGTAAATCCAATAAATCACAACTCTGTCATTGTGAAACTAATATGCTTGGGCATGCAAAGTTTACATTATGAAAATGAATACCTTAATCCATTAGCATTGGAGGAACTCAACGAAGGAGATTTAGAATTGCTGTTGATGGGTTTCAAAATTTGGGATTATGGTTCATAAATTTGTTTAATGTGTGAAATAGAGCACGTTAAAGTGAAAGCTAAAATAAAATAATACTTATTATCATTAATACATTATTATTATAATAATAATATGTATCATCACTGTAAAAATAATAGTATTTTTACTATGCAAATAAATAAAAATGTATTTATAGTATATAAAGTATAGAACTAAAAATACTGAATCTTCCTAGTATGTATATCACAGCCATTTAGTATAAGAAGTTCATGACTCTTTGTTTGTCCCCTCTCTCATTATTAACACTAAAAATTAGAATGTTGTGTTTAATAATTTTGGGCCATCTTCTGTTTCAGGACGGACAGTGCTTTAAAGTTTAGCTGGTTTTTCTTGACTTATTCGGTAAGATTTTACATAATTCCTCCTTGTTCTCATTCTGTTGCTCTGGTTTCTTGAAGTGTTCTTATCAATTTTCCCATTCCTTCTAAACAGGTGCATGTTCTCTTTTGCGTTTTTGCTGCAATTGCTCCTCCAATTATCTTCAAAGGGAAATCTCTCACGTCAGTTCCTTTCTTAAACTACATTCTTTTAATTTAGGACACATTCTTTTAATCTAGGACAAGGGTATTTGACTCAATAAATTTTTTACTCCCATTTAATATTATCCATCATTATTTAAAGAATATTTTTATTAAAGGTTATAAAAGAATGGTGAGAGTGTCAAATGGATGTAACAATTTTGGTATTAAAGTACCATTTTCTTTTAAATTTATTTATTTTTTGTTAATAACATTTTATCCTTATAAAGATTATTAAAGGGTAACGAGAGACAATGTTAAGTTGATGTAAAAAAAACTCTTGCGTGAAAGTACTATTTTCCTTTATTTTAATCTGCTACCGTTCTTCTTTAATCTTTCTCTTGCTAAAGTTGATATGTTAGAGGTTAGGAGAACATTAATAGGTTGCTCCCGTTATAACACAAATAACCTTGTCTTTACCCCTGCCTATCCGATTTATCATCAAGCTAATTGATTTGTCCCTAAACTATTATATGGAGGGGACAGTTGTCTCCTGCACTTGACTTGATTATGTGATCATATTTTTCTTTAACATCTTGTTGAGTTTGATTGAAAGCATATTTAAGATACCACCTTTATCAGTTATGTTATTGCTATATACTCCTTTTGCATCACGGTTGCATTTTTACTTGAATTAACGGTTGTGTTATATGATGTTATGTTGTGGCCAGAGGTATTCTACCTGCATTTGAGGTAATGAGCGAGAATACGGTGCTTGGGGTATGTACCAACTGTGTTATTACTTTTTTGCTTACATTCTATTATTCATTAACAAGGGAGGGGCAATTTATATTCCATGATTAAATGACGCTAAAAGTGCTCAATTACAGATATTTTACTTCATTGGGTTTGGATTTTTCGCCGTTGAATCACTGCTGAGCATTTGGGTTATTCAGGTTTTCGTAATCCTAGCTTTACTTTGTTGCATTCTCATGACTTTCTGCTTTCGTTATTTTTATATTTAATTTATATCTTTGCAGCAAGTATACATGTACTTCAGGGGCAGTGGCAAGGCTGCAGAAATGAGGCGAGAGGCTGCAAAAGGGGCCATGAGAGCAGCTCTATGACAAAGCGATGAAATGTGGAAAATTGCACTTGGAAAGGTCTATCTTAGCGATGGACATCCAAAATATTGATTTGGTGCTTCCCGTTTCTTGTACTTTTCGAGGCTTATGTAATAGTAGGAATGCTTACTCTGCAGATTCTGGCCTAGGAACTCAGTCAAATTAGATGGTTAACACAAACTCTACTTGTGCATACATAAGGCTACATTATTTGAGATTTGAGATAAGCCATTCATGTGTGTATGCCATGTTTCGTAGAATTTTATTTTATATTAACAAACATAGTTTTATGAAAAAAAAAAATATATGTTTCTCGTAAAACAGTAACGTTTATGATTATGCTTATTTTAGAAACTTGAGGTTTATTCACGGATGTGAATTATGAAATTCGTGATGCTGTAAAGCATTTATTGCACTACGATACACAATAAACCAAAAGTTCGTGGTTTGAAAGATAACAAAATATTTTCTAACACAAATTAGTATGGTGGCTGATTGTGTCGGTAAGTGGTATCCATGCAACAGTTAATGGATTTTTTTGTCGTCTGAAATTTTCGTTAGCCATTGCTTAAAAATTCAGACTTAATTTTATTCCGACTACGACATAATGGTAACTTGTTTAGAATAGATTAGTTTTATTTGTTTCTTAACGATAGCTGAAAGCTTGTATTCGAGCATAGTATTCAGGTCAAAGATGATTATTGCAATAGAGAGTTGAAAAATACTTTTCATAAAGATTATTATATGTAAATTACATAGATGATTGTACCATTAACAATAATAATTAAATTTTATGGTTGTTGAACTCATAAGCTTAGAGATTCAAGTGTAATGAGTTAAATTATGATTTAATCAACGATTAAATTATATTATTTTAATTTTTAATACAATATTTATAATTTCATAATATTAAATGGTATAATTTATTATATGTATTATGTCATGCGATACATTCCCTCCTCCACCACTCTTTTTATTCTCTCTAATTTGTTTTCTCTTTTCTTTTTAGTTTTCTTCCTTCATTTTATTCTTTTATAATATAATGACATCTTGAGGAGTTAAAAATCAATTAATCAATCACATTTTTATTAGAGTGTGTTTTTATTTATTCTATAAATTTTTTTCTTCCCTTATTTTTCTAATAAGATTTTGTTATTAATATTGATAGTGTCAGCTGAGAAAAGTGATTCTTTCAACTTATTTTTTCATATATTAGAATTTTGTCATATTTGAATAATTTGATCTAGGTCTCTAGATTTTGGAATAATTAATTACTCAATGAAATAAATATTTAAGATAAAAGGAAATTATTTATATTTTTTATAGAACCAGATGACTTATAGGTGAATGTGACTTGGTCACTAGATTTTTTTATACAGGTTGTTGAATTTGTCTGATAAATTATTGTTTAACATGTTTTGAATTAGATATTTTTATTGACATGTTGATCTGATGATTAAATCATGCATGTGAATTATAGAATTTTCATGAATTGAGTTTTGAATATGATATAGATAAGTAGAATAAATTTTTATATATTTCCTTATGATAATTTATGAAATTGAAATGACCTTAAATATGTATATTTTGAATTAAGGATCATGATTGATTTGAAATTAGTAAAGAAGGATGTTTAAGTAAATCATTGTTCAGAATAATCATTTGAATCGTGTAGAAATTGTATTATTAAAATATTTTTGGAATTGTTCTTGAAATCTTGATTGATTTTGTTGTTGAGTTAATTTTTTCGATATTTTTGTTGAAGTCAAAATATAATGGAGATTGAAACCTTATTCTCTGTTCTATTTTGGCTCAAATAAAAGATTTTTCACTCAAGCCAAAATAGAGTTGAAAATAACCTTGTTTTTAGTCTTATATTAATTCAATGGGAGAATTTTTCACTCAATACAACTAAACCAAAATTTTGTCCATTTTTCCCTTAAGCTAAAAAAGTCTTCCAGAATAAATATTGATGGTTTTTATCTTACCAGATCAAACAATTCAACAAAAGACCATTTTCAATTTCGTGACAAAATTTAGGAACTAAAACGTTAACTCAACAATATTTATTCTTTATGAAATTGAGTCAATTATGTAAACCAGTTCAATATTTAATGTTTGGTCTAGTAAGTGAGTATAATCCTTCTAATAAAATAGATACACATATATTCACTCTTTCATTGCTTTTAATTTGGAATGGTTTTATTTATTTTTACATGTTTGAAGGATAAATATATAAAAAATAATAATAATATCTCCTCTACCCTTAAAATGGCTCTCTACTTTATTAAACTCCATTCAATTATCCCATACCTTCTTAAGGTTTACTACAACTATTTAATAACTTTTCATAATAAAAAATATGGTAAAAGTTACATTATTTAGTAACCCTAAAATAGTAAATAATATTTAGTTAAACAAACCTTCGTTTGTTTTAAAATCTTTATCTCTAAAGTTTTCTTTTGTTTTCATAAAAAAATTGAAACACACGCGCCAGGTAGGGGTCGAACCTACGACTTTCTGCTTAGGAAACAGACGCTCTATCCACTGAGCTACAGGCGCTTTTGATTCCTACAATACACCTGTAATTTTATGAATACTATACTTGTAGCTGTGTTTGGAACATAATGTTTACACTCGTTTTCATCTCAATTTACTCTTGCTTTTTTACCTTTCCTGTACTTCTAAATTCTTAAAGTCACACTTGTGATAAAAATGGGTTTAATTTAGTTCATTAAATTATGTGAAATAGTTATTGATAATACATGGATTAGACATTCATTATGTGTGCGAAACTTTAATGTAAACTAATAGATCAATTGGAATTAAAGACAATAGATTAATAAAATTACTAATTAATAAATACTAAAATTAAATTGAAATTTTATTATTAAGTTATCCCAACATAGTTTTAAACCTTTCAACAAAAAAGAAATCTCATTCCTAACTACCAAACTATCAATGTATAAATTCTTAAACTTCCTTAACTCTTTTGTAAAAAACTTAATTAAGTGTAGTAATAAGCTATTCTTAAAGTTTACTAATCAATACTGTGTTTTAGGAATTAAATTAATAAGATTAATATTTAATATAAATATATTTAACTATGTATGATGCATTAGTTATATTATTATTACTAGTATGAACATAATTTGTGGAAGGTTGAGTACTATAATATTTATCATCAATACAGAGTGCTTATTTGATCTCTTGCAAAAACAAAAATTGAGGGTACTTAAGTAGAATTGTCATTACTGTTTATGATAATTTTTTTTTACAATATTAACAATTATTTTTATTGTTATTAATATTTTAAATTACAATAATCACTTCTGAAGTTTCATAATATTGTACAAACATTTCCTAATTTTTTGTCATTTAAAGTTCAACAGTGTAATATTTTTTCAAACAATAAAAAATTAGTATAATATAAGTGACACTAAAATATTCTTTTAACAAGTAAAGTAGGTAAACGTGGAGATAGAAAATACAGAAAATATTTACATAATTCACCAAATCTCGGGCATGGTTAATATAATTTGCTAAATTTAATTCTAATAATGAAAATTTTAAATTGTGATCTAACTCTAAATTTATAACAATATATAAAGAGGATTTCCTCTTTTATGTTCATATTTCATAATGTCAATTCTATCATTTACAATATAATTATATATTAAATTTTTTAAAATTAACGGGTATTTTTACCTATTTTCTATAAAACTATTTATTTTTTTTCTTTTTTGTATTCATCAACAATTAATTTCTTTATTCATTTCACTTTATTTCTAATTTTTAATAAATATAAATTTATTTTATATATTAACTTAATAACATTACATTATTATCACCTGCTAACGTACTATCATTCATTCATATATAACAAAATGCGTATACACAAACATGATATACTAGTTAATATAAAAGAAACGTCATAAGATGAATAACACGTTCATCACACTTATATCTAAAACATTAATTTAGTGTCGTGTTTAAGCATTTCATGCTAAAATATAATTAATTTGATCTTATTTTATTACATTGATTAACAACACGTACTTCTTTTTTCTGAGGTTTTCTTTTCTTTTTTTTTTTTTTCATTTTGCCCTTATTCAAATGCATTGTTACCTCCATCTCTCCATCCTCCCACATCACTACTAACCCCATCACCATCAACTTTAATATTGTCCAACCTCCACTAAGAGTGACAAAAAATAAGTTGGATTCCATCGACCAACTAGTCAACCTATTCAAAATAAAATGGACTGGGTTGAAAATTTTAACATGTTAGTCTATATTAGTCCACTTCATTTGACAAAATACAATTTGATGTGTCAAAATACAAATTAATCCAATCCCACTCGTTGAGCTTTTTTTAAATTAAAAATTAAAATAAAAATAATTTAAAAGATTTTTTTTATATTATATTTTTTAAAAGTATAAATATATAATAATATTATAATTTAAAGGATTAAATATTTTTTTTAGTCCCTTAATTTTTAGCCAAAATAGAAATTAATCCCTCTTCTTCGAAACTTTAGACCAATTTAGTTCCTCATCTTTAAAAACTCGGTAATTTAGTCTTTTTAACAAGATTTTAATAAGTTTATTTGACGTTTTATACACGTTTCTCAGCCAACATTGAACAACTCAAATACTAGCATGAGATGCGTTTGAAACGTCAAATAAATTTAAAAAAAAAAATTGGTTAAAAAGACTAAATACACACATTTTGAAAGTTGAGGAACTAGATTAGTCAAAAGCTTCGAAAAAAAATTATTTTCAATTATTACTGAAAAGTTAAGGAACAAAAAACATATTTAACCCTAATTTAAATTATTAACCCTTGCAAATTAAATTCCAATCATCAGTTATGATATAATAATTTAATATGTAAATATAATAATGATTTCAATATCTAATTAAAAACATAAATTAATTAATTAAAAATTTAAAAAATATTTCTTATAATTAATATAATTTTAATATTCATTTATATAATTAAATATATTTTTAATATCCATTCCCGCCCCCTAACACTCCCAGAAAATGAAATTCCAAATGTCAAAATCACAATGTTATATGCAAGTATGCAAGATTTAACAAATGTACGTAGAGCCTACTTCGATTCCACCACTTAGCACACCATACCAAACCTTGCAAGCACAATTAAATCGTTTAGAGTAAAAACGTCAATAATTTCATCTTTGTTTTTGCGCCCTATTATTTTCTCTTACTGGATATTGTAAAACATAATTGATTATTAAGGTGAAACCATTCAAGTTAAATTTAAAGTAAAAGATCCTAATGTTCACACCATTATCAAGTTTTTTAATTAGCTTAACCATTTTGGTCTGCGTACCACCATGGTGGCGGTGGCAGGCATTCTAGTTGGTATTCTCAAAGGACTTCAAGGAGCGAGCGAGAACGTAGAAGACACCAAAATCGAATGAAGGAGAAGACGGACGGATTCAACCCACTTTAAATAATTTTAAGTAAAATAGAAACTATATTGAAGATAAAAAACTAAAATAATCACATTGAATTATCTTTCGAATGTGGAAACTAAAATTTTCGTTTACTCGCACCAAATTAGTTTTATGCTCCTTTTTTATCAAAATGTCGTTAACATTATCATATATCTCAAGGGATCCAGTGCATTGCATGAGAAAGAAAATGGGAACCAAATGGATGACAATTAAAAAGATGTAAAATATATTTAAATATTTTCAATTGACATTTTTTGTTCGTTATCTAGAGGACATTGATTTCCACATTTTAAAGGGAAATTTACAAAAAAGTTGAGCTTTGGTCTTCTAGCTATCAAATGTTTTACGCTAAGTTACACGTTACAATGAAAGAATATCGACACAGGCTTCACAATCACACCAATCCAACCCAAATCCAATGAGAGAAAACTGAGCTGAAAGCATTTTTAAACAGAGGTTGAACGAAAAACAGAACATCCATTAATACCACTAAAGTAAAACAAAAAGTATACTGCATTCACAATTATATCAAAGCATCACCAACCACATCTCAACACGTAAAAAAGCTTCATTAATCTAAAACTCATCCACAAGCACAGTACCAGAACATTAAACAAACATTATAAGCGCACAATTTATGTCCAGATGATTAACACTCGACTACCACTAATTACCACAAAAAACAAACATAAATGTTCAGTTTAAGTCCTGAGGCAAACCATTGGGAGCTCCTCTAGCGCAACCTTCTTGCTTCTCTTTCGGACTCAAGTAGGGTGAGAATGTCTCCTTCTCTCACAGGTCCTTTCACATTCCTCATGATGTGCCTGTTTTGATCATCCAAAAACTTCACTCTAACCTGAGTCACCTGACCTCTAGACCCTGTACGGCCCATAACTTTAACAACAAGAGCGTGCTTCACCTGAGATTCCATCCTGTTCAAACACAAACAACATTTATAATGTTGAACAAAGTACAGATTGCGTACAATGTTGCTAATCATTCCATCTGTACAGAAAAGTGTGGAACAACACAGCAGCCACAGAGATAGAGTTCTAAAATTTCAGATCTTCAAATACAAAACTAAATTCAATTTATCCAAAAGTTTGAGTAACAAGAAACAGATAAATGAGTAACTAAAAGCCATTTAGACTGAAATGAAAAGCATCCCCAAGGTTACAATTGAAAACAAATTGACATCAACAACACCAGCCCATTCCAACAACTTTTAAAGATTCAACAGATGCTTCAGGAATCGGAATTACAAATGTTTCTACAAACACTTTTAGGGGCAGAGTATAATCAGAAAAATGAAATAAGTTTCTAGATGGTAAAAAATCTCATGTATCTTGTCTCTGCTACCAGATTTTTTTAAGTTTTGCACCGGTAAAAACTAGAAGTTTACTTATTTATTTTTTCTTTTCATAAGAAAAGAAAATTATCCTAACATAATTCAGAAGCCAAGAACAAATCCCAAATACAATTTAAAAAGTGTCTCCTTTGACAAAAATATGAGCAGAGAAAGACGTTCTTCTCTATCATAAAGTGGTTCGCAGAATACTGCAAGAAAAATCGGAATTTCAAAAACAGAGAATAACAAATATAAGGAGAAACTAACACGTAGCCTAAAAGACTGACAAGATTGAAGAAAATATTGAAACGGCGGTGAGCGTACCGGAAATTGGTAGTAGGAAAGAGAGGCAAGAGTGGCGGCGGCTTTCTCTTCTATGATTCTATCTGTGGCAGAGGACAATCGCAACTCAAAACCCTAGTTTATAAAGCTCTTTACAGCTTTTAAATTTTCTTTTCAATAGCAACGCTGTGTGACATAAGCCCGTGTTAAAAGTTGAAGATTTCAACCTCTTATGGCCCGTTTTCTTTTTGTTGATACGTTTTTAAAAAATAATATAATTAAAAATATTAATTTTTTATATAACATTTTTTAAATTATAAATATATAAATGTTGTTGTAATTTAAATCATTAACACTTAAATATTCAGTCTCAATTATTATTTATAATTAATTAATTTAATATGTAAATATAATAATTATTCTAATTTATTTAATTAAAAATATTAACTAATCAATTAAAAGTTAAAAAAATATTTCATTTGATTAAACATACTTTTAATACTAATTTATATGTATATAAGTAAATTTAAAAAAAATTAAAAAAATAAAAAAAAACAAACTCACAAACCAAACCGACTCATCCCGTTAGTTCATCCTGTACAAGACAGGTCATGATTATTGGTCTGTTTCTGTTTGATGGACCAGTTCGGCTCGGCCCACTTTTGATGGATTACAAACAGATCGAGCCAAAACAGGTTGGTTGACCCATTTTGCCACCCCTAATGTGACACTCCTTTTAACTGTTTTCTTTGATTAAGATTTAGGATAATATAAAAAAATTCATAATTTCTAACAAATTTAAATACCTTAGATTTCAATTAATTTTTTTATGTTTTAAGAGATTTAAATATATTAAATTTCATTAATAGAAAGAAAAATGCATCTCACATTAGTTTAAAAATAGTATTTCTTATAATAAAAAAATATTTATTTATTGTAATAGAGAGTTGATGATGAACACACCTCAGCCAACGCATCAGCAAAAGGTAGAGACATCTTTAGTCAACATGTTATAACAAACGGTTGTGACATCATCGACCATCCACATAAGTAATTTAACCATAAACTTGTAATTAAGTAATAAAGGCTAAGAGATGATTAATCAAGATACAAAATCCTAAAACGACATAAACATATGGATCTTAGGCCCAACAAAGACAATACCCATTAAGTGTACTATAAATAGTTAATGTTCACGAGGTATGTCAATGGATTCATTTATCCCATTCAGAACAAGTTATTGATTTGAATGTCAAGTAATCTTTGTAGACTCCCCACCAAGGACATCCAAGTCACACTAGAAGAAGACGTATTAGCATAAAAATGTAGAGGACATAGAGTGAGAAGGCACACGCGTGATTGTGGGTACATCTTTATCTAGTAAGAACACACACAAAACACACATACACACATTTAAGACTTTTAATACACCTTATAATTAAGTAGACACTTGTGTTTGAACTATATTTCATTAGTTTATCAAGAAAAATATGTATTCCTTGGTGATTCTTTGCATAACTATTCAAACATTAGATACTTTGTAGTAAAAAATATGATGAGAACACAAACACGTAAATTCCTGAAGCATGTTGAAATACTTTCCTTAAGGATTTATCCGTAGTGTATGCGCAAATCCCCCAAGGTACAACAAGAACATCTTGGATATATTTCGAAAATAACAGAAACTAGCAAGATAAACTCTTTTAAAGAGTATAAATAACCCAAGATAATAGAAAAAATATATAAAAGAAGAAAAGAACAAAGAAACCAAGAGAGAATGGGATATGAGTTGAATTGCGTCTCTATTGGAGAGCACCATACCACCTTTTTATAGGTGTGAACGAGGGATGGTGATAGGTTAAAATCCCATGGCTCATGATGAATATCTTGTAACAACTCAACAACAATCATATTATTGTAAATACCAAATCGAAATTGCTCTAGCTATAATGGCCAAATTGCAACTGCATATTTTGCAAAAAAAAAAACAGATTTTACAACATATACTTATCATATAAAAAATATATTTTTAAATTTAATTCAATCTTGTAAACTAGTTTAGGAATGTGAACTTTGCACTCACTTATATGTGTATGTATATTACATTTCAGTTATATATTTAGATAATGTGGAATTTTCAACACCATATGAAAAACCTTAAGAGTGTGTTTGGATAGAGTATTTTAATGAAGTAATTCATTTTGTTGAAGAATTTAGATTTCTTTGTAATGAAATGCTTTGTTTGGATACAGAAATTAAAAAGCATTTCAAATGCAAGCATTGTTTTGAGGAATTTCAATAAACTAAATTAATATAAATTCAAATACCCTCAAAATAGGTGGAATTTGAAATTCTTCTCACTCAACCTCACATTTTAGACTCTTTGGTAGGCTCGATGACACAAACGGGACCGACAATTCAGACGGGTCCAACGACCCAAATGGGCTCGACGACCCAGATGGGTCCAACGACTCAAATGGGCTCGACGATCCAGACGGGTCCGAAAACCCAGACGGGCCCAACGACCTGAATGGGCTCGATGATCCAGACGGGTTCGTCTATCGACCCGAACTGGCCCAACGACTCAGACGGGGCAGACTATCCGGACAAGACCAATGATCTGACGGGTTCGACAATCTAGACGGGTCCGATGACCTGGACAGGCCCGACAACCCGAACGGGCTCGACAACCTAAACGGGCCCGACAACCCGAATGGACCCTTCCAAACCGTCAAGCCCGATGATCCAAACGGGCCCGACAACCCGGACGGACCCTTCCAAACTGTCAAGCCCGATGATCCAGGCGGGCCTGACGACATGGATGGTTCCGACGACTCAGACGGGCCCGACGACTCGGACATGTCAAATTATCCGGACGAGCCTAATGACCCAAACGGGTCCGACAGTTTGGAAGGCCCGTCCGAGTCGTTGGACCCGTCCAGGTCGTCGGCCCTTCTAGGTCGTCGGGCCCGTCCGGGTTGTCGGGCCCTTCTTGATCGTCGGGTTTCCAAATTTATCATGAACTCAAAACATAATTAAGCCTAAAATAAATATTGTTAAAATTAAATTTTATCTCACAATAAATTCAATTTTTTTTTCCAAACAAGAAATTGAGATGTAAGGTATTTTAATTTCCTTATCCAAACAAATTATTTAAAAAATGAATGGAATTTAATTGCAAGCAATTCAAATGCAAAGCATTTCAATTTCTAAGCATTGTTAAAATGCTTCATCCAAACACAAGGTTAGGGTATTTGAATTTCTTCTAATTTAGTAAATTGAAATACTTCAAAAGAATGCATGCATTTTAAATGATTTTTAATTTCTCTATCCAAACAAAGCATTTTATTACAAAGAATTTCAAATTCTCCAAATAAATGAATCACCCTCTTGAATTGCCTCATCCAAACACACTATTAAGGAACAAGACAAAATAATAGACAAGAAAGAAGCGTTGAGAATTTGTCTCTAGAAAATCATAAACCCAAACTCTTAATGTCAAATGATGAATTCTTTATTGGTGAAAAGTGGTTCTAGAAAGGGATGAATATAGTCTATAGACAATTTAAATATTTGTGTACATATATACAACAATAAATTATAAATGTAAAAGATAGAAAGGAGACCAAATTTATACTAATTGCCCTCAACACAAGGGTTATGTCTAGTTTATACTAATTCACTAATCAAATATTCCAATTTAATCACAACACGAGTTTGATATCTTCAGACACTAAAAATATCAATTTCTCTAGGTATCACAAGTATCGGCCTCTCAAACGAATAACGATACTCTAGGTATAACATTCTTAATCTCCTTTTAAGATTAAGAACTCTCAAATGAAATAAAGAGAACACTCTCAAATTGAGAGTACAATTAAAACACATAGGATAGACCTTCACTTTGTGAAGAATATTAGAAAGGTTAAGCACACAACTCACATATACTTATCTCAATTCACTTTTTTATAGATTTGGTTCTTCTAGGTTCGACAATTGTATATGTTGTTCATCATTTTCTTGTTCAACCTTTCATCCTTTATACAAGTGCTTAATTGATCGTCATTGAGGATTTGAATATATTCTTTAGCATCTCCTTGATTGTTTTTTATATGAAATGTATATTCTTCAAGGTAATTCTTCAAGCCTTCACATGTCTTTCGCCAAGACTCTTATTATTTTCTTTCTTTTCTTGCTTGCTTTAGCAACACATGCTTGATTTGGAATCTTTTCAATTTAATCTTCTCTTCAACCTTTTTATAAGCATACCTTGATTTTTTTTTTTTTATCTTTCATATCCTTTCCTCTTTTTAATGCGCTAGCAACCCAATGTGTTATTTGTGTTATCCACACTCCCATGTCTTTTCTTTTCACACCCTTCCTAAAAAGGTGGATTAGTTAGAAAATATTTTCTGTTTTTAACAGGGAAAGAAGAGGCATTGCACTCCCATTATCCTTCATCTTAAAACCATCATAACCAACATCATCTTCCTCTCCTAATGGTTCAACATTCCCAGACCAATTACTTAAAAACGCCGACGTAGAGAAGAAATGAGAACAGAGGTAGGGTTTTTTGTGACGACCACATTTTTTTTATTTATTTTTTTCTTTGTTACTATTATTTTCTACATTATACTTATAAAATAAAAATTTTAACACATAATTTTACAATAACATATAACATACTTAAAATATTCACATATACATATATTTATATATTTTACAGTACTATATACATATTAAATTTACATCATTTGGTACATATTATATTTTCTACACTAGGAGAGGAAAAATATTATTTATATACAGTTTCTTCCTTGTATGTTAACCTTTAAACATGTGGAGGAAAAATGTTATGGATAGGATTCACTTGGACTATCAGGGGTAAATAAAAAGTGACTCCAATATGCCCTTCCAAGATAACCCGGTGTATTTGGAGAATTTAGGAATGTAATAGTAGAATTTTTAGTCCCTTGAAATATTACCGAATTATTTACTCCATTGGTCTACCATGCATTTCTCGAAAATACTATTACTATATCGACAAGGAATGGGTCCGGCATACTAGAGACAGTCATCTACGATGAGATTATAATATATTTTTTTGTATACAATCATAAAATAGAGAAATGATTCAGATATCACATAAAAATATAACATATATCAATAAAATAAAATAAAATGAAAACTCTTTCAAATTCATGAAACTGGATTTTTATCATATTTTATAAAGATTTTGATTAATTTTGTAAGGACTAGTTAGGATAAATTAGTCTCGAATCTTTTATTCGGGATGTTGAGGATATATAGCCCAGTCCGAAAAAAAGATTCGATAGAAACTAAGAAAATAGGAAAATAAATTCTTCTTTACGACTCGCTCTACTCAACCAAATATTTATAGTAAAAAAAAGGGATTTCTACTTCATTGGATCTCACGTCTCA
>Ga0214544_1005971_pt1 | contig 22999 bp, 9 predicted proteins | sample CNSS3metaG_FD_160074 | JGI IMG/M metagenome (GOLD analysis project Ga0214544, IMG submission 160074) | Root nodule microbial communities from cowpea collected in UCLA plant growth center, Los Angeles, California, USA - CNSS3 | ecosystem: Host-associated > Plants > Roots > Nodule | place: USA...
TTAAACCAACATGCTAATAAATTCCTTAATTTGCTTTTGTAGGAATAAGAAAGGAGGAGGGCCACATAGGAGACACTTGGCGTCCTAAGGAAGAGAGAGAAGGAATAAGACTTTCTAGAAGCATCTAGAAAGAGGAGGCCCACATGTCTTGGACACCAAGTCTTCTAGAATGTTCTAGAACCTTCCTTTGGGAGCCTAGGCCATGAAGACTTGCCACCTAGATGGCTTGGACAAAAATTCACCCATATGCATCCTAGGATGACCTACTTTCTAGAACATGCTAGGTTTCTTTTGTAATCCTTTAACTTAGTTGTTTTGCTAAGGGGCCCCTAGACTTGTCTATTTAAGGGGACCTCTAACACTTGTACAAGGATTGAACATTTTGGAGAAATTATACACTTTGTGTTTCAACCTTTTGCGAGAGCATTCCTCCTTAGGGAGTGGAGTTCTTTCAAGCCTTATCTTGCCTTGGCAAGTGGCGGCATACACCACTCATCTTCAAGGTTGCCATGGCTTCTTCTAGCCTAGCCTTGTAGTGGCGTGAATCCTCCATTCCTCCCATTTCCCTTGCTTTTCATTTTATGTTTCTTTACTCTTCTTGGTTTATATTGTTTCTATTATATGTTTTTCCTTTTGATTTCTTACTCCCCATCAATCCATTCTCATCCTCTCTAGAACCTTAGAAAGGAACCTTCACATCTAGATAGCTTGCTATCTTAATGTCCAGTGGGGATTTCCTTGGTTTTCTTAATCAACTCACACCATATTCAATAATCTTAAAAAGGAACAAGATAATCCTTCATCACAAGTCCCTTACCTCTAAAGTTTTTCTTAGCTATTTGTGCTATTTTGGGTAGGTTTAAGTTGTTAACTACGAGTAATTAGCTTAGAATAAGTTTAGTAAGGTTTTTAGTCTAGTTTTACAAAAGTAGCTTAATTAGTCTTTTTAATACAATTTTAGTGTAAGCCTTAGAAGTACTCTAAGGATGGTCTAATGATACGTGATTTAGCTTAGATGATAAAATCATGGATAGGTTCATAACATCTAAGTTTAGATAAATAAACTTAGGAGTACTTATAAGAATAGAGTTTGTTGTCTAGTTTAAGTGTTATTAGGAAGAGTCTTCATGTGACTCACATTTGAGCTTTGTGAGTATATAACAAAGCTAAAAGGTTCAAGGTAGCAGTGAGGTAATCATTGAAAGTCATTGGAGAATCTAAATTAGCCAAAACCCCATTAAAGTGGTTCATAGTTGACTTTTTCAAAAAGAGTTGACGAGAGGGTTGTCTCAAAGTTGACTTTTTGCATTTCACCTCCAATTGACATGGCATCTGTGGCAAAATCTTAAGGAGACTCAATTACACTTGCCCTAACCTTGAAATGACAAAGAAGTTGTCCAAAACTACATTGAATTTCATATTTTAATTAGTATTTGTGTAGTCAACTAATGTAGTGTAGTTTGTGGTTTACTTTCTCAATTTTAACTTGTTGTTTAGGTTATGAATGTAGAGAGGTTAGTTTGGCAAGGTTTTGAAGTCACTCTTGAAGCCAAACAAAGTTTTTGAGATGAAGGGTTGTGATGGACCAAGGCTACTATGGAGAATGCACACGAAGGAGTTGAATTGGAAGCCAAGGGTGAGTTATCATACAGTTGGTTGCATCACCTATTGTAGGAGGTTTAACAACTTGAATGGACATAATCATCCAATGTAGCTTACCTACTCCAATTTGTGGCTACAACTGGAAAACCTGCCACTTAGGTTGCTAGTGAAAAGTAGTTAGTTAGTTTAGTTGGAGAAGAAGTTTTTGGCAGTTAGACAACCTATAATAGGTAGTTTTAGGTGTTGCAAAACTGATATATACGTTCATGCACCATTCTACAAAAAAGACCTAAACCATTCACACACACCAACCACAATCATACACTCCATTGTACACGCTCACTCCATAACAAATCCGCATTTTTTTCTCTTATGTTTCCACTATTTTTCTACAATTTTTGGATATTCTTGGATTAATGACTGCACAGTTGGCGTTGGACCATGGATCTTTCCTCTTTCCATCCTTTTATGAGTTTTGCTTTCATTTCCACTAATTGGAAAAATGTTTCCAGTGTTCTTATTGAATGAAATTGTGATTTTTTTTATTATGTTAGCACTTGTTCTTCCATTTATCAGCTTCCTTTTAATTTTAATTGAGAAGTTACTTTGATTAAAAGTGAAACTTTTATTAGAATTACCAAGAAGTTACTTTGATTAATTAACTTTTTACTAGACAAAAGAGAAAAAAGAATTCATATGATTAGGCATAGTAATATTTGATTTAGAAGTTACTTTAGTTAAAAGTGAGGACACCAACAAATTAATTGAGAAGTTACATCAATTAATTTAAAATCTTAGACAAGAAATCAACAACAATAATCTTTAGAAAACCATATGTAAAATCCTAGAAAAAGGCATTTTAAAAGTAATAGTAGTTTAAAAATAGTGAGACTCAATTACTTTAATATTAAAAGGTTTTATATAAATACTTTTGTTATAAACGAGTTTCACTATTTTAAAACACATTATTCTCTAGAAACCAATTTTCTAGAGTTCTCTGTCTTCTCTCTAGGAGTTTTCATCCTTTGTTCGCTTGATTGAATATCTAAAATTGTATGAGTGATCCTCGTAGCAAGGTCTTCAATTTGGACCGATCACTTTCTCCTTTCACTTAAGTTGAGTTTCAACCCTTTTTTCTTGGTCTCTTCTGTTTTTTTGTTTCATGTAAGCCTTTTTCCTCTTGCATGTGTATTTTTAATCTTTTATATGAGTTTCTATTGATTAGTGATCATAACGGTATGTTCTGATTGTTTTTGTGATGTTTATATGTGTAGATAGAGTATCCTGTGGAGTTAGAAGCATTTTGGTTTTTATAGAGTTGTTTAAGCTGGAAAACAGGTAAGGGGAACTAGTTTCAAATTTATGATTGTATGAGTTTACCAATTTTGGTGAAATGTAGGTTTCTACTCTCTTGAATGTTAGGGATGAAATTTGATCATTTTTTATTAATATGTTTGGTGAGTATGTTCTTATGTAAATTGGTATGTTAAAGATGTAAATTGATGTTTGAATGATCTGGTTGATTTGTTGTTGACTAGGGAGATTTGGAATCTAATCAATTGTACGAATTGGTACTCCCTTTTTTCTGCTAAAACTGTTTTGAACCAAGGTACTAAGGGAGGAGTACCAATTTGAGAAACTAATCATGTCTAAGATCACTCAAAAATATAAAATGCCTTTGCTACAATCTGATGTGGCAGTGAGCAATAATTTTCACCGTGGAGTGCCACATTTCTTGAGTTGATCACTAGCTTACCCTTTTTTATGCCTTGTGTTTTCCTATGTTGTTTATCACTTTCTTATGCGATGATCACCTATTCAGTGTGAGCAAATGAAGTTATAGATTTAATGGCACCTTTGAAAGATGAGGAGCTATCAGTAAGAGTAGTGGAAGGTCTCAGGGAGCTTTAGTAGTGGTTAGTTTTTATATAGAGCTTGTTGGTTTAGTTTGAGTTTATAAATGATATAATTTTATAGTCCTATCTTTTGTAAGACTGTATTAATATACTTTATTAATTGGATTACTTGTTTTGAATACTATGATGAAGTGTTATATTTTATTAGTTGTAAGCTACTAAAATGGAATGTTACACCAGTGATGAATCTTGTTTTGAAAGAGTATATTTTCTTTATAATTGTTTTTATATTTTTTTATCTTTTCAATTTCATTTATTTCTATCATTAATTATTATGTGATTTAAACTTTTATTTATCTTTATTTTCTTGTATTATTTTTATTGTGTTTGACTAACTTTTTTGTATACTTTTATAAGAACTAATTTGTTAGGAATCAATTTCGTGTTCGTTGGGAGACGACTTTGGGTTATCTTACCTATACTAATATTTTTGGCTACTATCTTAGCAATATTGATGTTGTTATAATTTAGTAATATTAATTTGATTGCGTCAACGATAGTGCTATCAACTATATCAGAAGAAACATACAACCTGATTTTCTACGTTAAGACACTCTAATTGATTTGTCCAATTGTTTCTACTCATTTTATAATAAAATATAAATTTATAGCCCAAATCATCTCATTTTCAACAAAACCTTTAGAGTATCACAATATAGAGAAATCACAACACATGCAAATTCATGAAATTATACAATTAATTCACACATTTCATCACTTAGTGGAACCATACATTTTTCAGGCCAAAATTAAACAATTTATTTGATCTAGTAAGCCTAACAATGCAACTTTTTTTAATCCTACACTTCAAATCCCATTATAATACAATTTTGTGCAAAATTTCTAGCTCCCTTACCTTGAGATTGGACACCTATAGCGCTATTTTTTCCTTCATAGCTCACTCGTCTAGTGATTCTATCTACACAAGAATAACCTCAGATCAATGATCTGACCTTACTACAAGAATTACAAACACACAAAGGACCAAATAGAAGAAGATGGAATTGCATGCAGCTTGCCAAGCTCACATGCATGGGCAAAGTAGAATAATCGTTTAAAAAAGGGTTAAAGGAAGAACTTACTCTAATTGAGATTTTAATCAGATGGATGGTATCTAATTGCAAAATATATGAAAGATGGGTGAAGAAGCTTAGAGAAAAGCCAAAGAAGATATAGGGAAAGGTTTCTGGAGAGATGAACAATATTTCTAATCTAAACACTATATAATCAAAACTGAATTATAGTTTAGCCTTTTATTAATAAATATATACATATTTGATTTTAATAAACCTTCTATAGTTTTATAAATACCCAATTACTAGGTCCTTACAAGCCTGTTTTGTGGGGTTGAGTTAAGCTTAAAGTTCATTTCTTAACATGGTATGAAAGTTGTGGTTTAGAGCCTATTCTAGCAAAATTTGATGTTATATTGGGTTTATTGTTCTACTCGCTGTCTGCCCACTACCTTGACATGAGGGGTGTGTTGGAAGTTCCACATCAACTAAAGATAAGGGCAATTTACAATATATAATTGGGTGCAAATCTCACCTTACAAGTTGGTTTTGTGGGTTGAATTAGGCTTAAAGTCCACTTCTTAACAAATAAAGCTTACTTGTTTGATATCTTAGAAAGTTTTGGTATAAGAAGTCTTGCCATGTTTAAAAGATAATGGGAAAATGACTTATGAAAATTCGATGTTATGTTGGGTTTATTGTTCTACTCGCTATCGACCCACTTTCAAACCACTCCCACACATGAAATATATATACCTTGGCAAAAGGGGTGTGTTGGAAGTCCCACATCGACTAAAGATAAGGGCAATTTACAATATATAATTGGGTGCAAACCTCACCTTGCAAGTTGATTTTTTTGGATTGAATTAGTTTTTCATTTCCAAAAAAAAAATCATTTTTTCATATATAAGTTTGTTCCAACTTATGAAGAAATTAATTTTTTTTTATTTTTCTTTAAAGAGTGTTTTAGAATTTTTTTTTCAGTTGAGATGGTTATAAATTTATGAGGTTAGAATTTAAAGGATATGAAAGAATGTTATAGGTTTATAAAAAAAATCCATCAATTTTAGGAAAAAGAGTGAAAAATAAAAAATTTAAAGAAAAAAAAATTCAAAGTTTGGACAAAGAAAATTTGCTTACATCTTAATAGTAAATTCGTGTTAACTTCATGTCTTCCTATATTCCTGTACTAGCGTTTTTATTATGCATTTCATTTTAGATTTTGGGTTGTGTTTAAGTTTAAAACTATGGTCCTAGTTTATAATGTTGAAAATATAAATATTTATATATTGGTTTGACCAAGAGTTTGTGCTTGAGAAACTTAACACGACTGCATACAAATTTCTTTACCGCCTTCAATAAAGAAGGAATGGGTTATATGTGGTAGATACAAAGTGTAAGGCCCAATATTTTTTGCCCTTATTTTAAAAGGAGCTGCCCCAAGCAGTTGGGCCTAGGACTGGCCCAAAGGGGACCAAGGACCCTAAACTACCCTAACCCTACTTTTTTCTCACTTTCAAAAAATAGTCCTTTTGCTCTTCTCTTCTCTTCTCTGCTCTTCTCTTCTCTTCCGAAACTATGCTCTGCTAGGGTTTGATTCCTAGCCTCCGTCAAGTTCACTCAAGCCCATTCCTGCTCCGCCTCCTAAATCTGTTCCTTGAGCTTTTGTGCTCCGCAGTTGGTGTTGAAGTCCTTGCTCAACCTTTTTAGGTAAGGGAAGCTAGGTTTCAATGTTTATTTTGATTTCTATGGTGGTTTTGATTTTGTTTCTTGGCTTGAGATGATTAGTTGTTGTTATCGTTACATGAGACTGTTTAAAATATATTGATTTGGTTGAGATGGTTATCTGTGCACGCGAGAACAGTGGAGAACTCTGATAATCTCGCCCAAGCGAGTCAGTCTCACTCAAGTGAGAGTACCAGAGCCTTTTCCCTATAACCTGTGCGAACTGTCGCTCAGGCGACATGCCTCTATTTTGAGCGAGAGTCCATCTCGCTCAGGCGAGAAGGGCTCGACTAAGCGAGAGGACACGAAGGCTATTGTTCCCTCTTTTCGAGCTCTCGCCTAGGCGAAGGGAGCTCGCCTGAGCGATGGAAACCTCTCGCTTGAGCGAGTCTCTTCCGCCTGAGCGAGGATTGGGCGAGAATGTGTGTTTTTTTCTGTTTCTTCCCTGATCTTGAGTGTTTGATATATGCTTGATTGAATCGTTATGTTATAGTATGATATGGGTGAATATGCATGATTAAGGAAGGTTTTTATGTGGTGAATTGTGAGTTTGGCATGATCTTGATATGGACTATACATGAAAGGTTGGATATATATGTGGTCATGAATTTGGTATGAGCAATGATGTACATTGATGGTTGGGACCATGGTTTTGGTTTGGTTATGACGTAATTCCATGAGTCTCTAGGTGAGACTTCATGGTGGTGCCTCAATTGGTCGGGACATAATTCCATGACCCATGTTAGTGGGAGTTCATGGTGGTGCCCCATCTATATAATTTAGTAAGGATTCAAGGTAATGTTGCATCCTAGCACTCTAAAAAGTCAGTTAGTCTCACATAGAGCGGACTAACTCTTGTGGTGAGAGTAGTAGGAGGCCTGAAACCCATTAAGGGCTAACCTTGTGTGTGGGGGTGGAGACATTGTAACACTTAGCTCGGGGGAGAGCAGCTCGGTAGAGTAGGAAAATCCACGACAAGTGCAAGCATCCGCTAAATCCGACTAATTATATGTATCTGGATGAGTCGTGTCTGAGTCTTAGTGTATTGTTTGAAAAGTCATAACATGATTGGTTGGCATATGCATCATGAACTGTGAATTTGTGTGTAACTGTATGACAAACTGTTTTCTACTCTAGTTTACCCTTTTGTTTGTTGTATGTTCTGTTATGTGGTTTTCTCTTTTTGCGATGATCATCAACTTGTTGATGTGAGCAGATGTGAGAAACACCCGTGGTCAACAGGGAGACGATGATTTTGTTGCTTAGTCTTTGGAATGGCTTCCGCTTTTGGGTTCTTCTTTTAGGGCTATGGCCCCTGTATTGTTTGGCCTTTATGCTTATCTTTTGGGATATTGTCACTACGCTATTATACTTTGTTATTGCATCGTGGTGTGCCTAGTTTCTCTTCTGTTTACCTTTGAACAACTGTATGGAGTGAGGTTTATACTCCAGGAGTATGCTATTATATTATTCAGTGTGACGCCTCTTTTAATTAGGACTATTAATTAAATGGGACGTTACACAAAGTATAACAAGATAAAGAAGAAGAAGAAGCAGAAAATCTTGTGAAAAATTAAATGAAATCCATCAAAATTCAATAGTTTCGACGAGAAATCCAACAACAATATTAGAGTTTATCATCACATTTAAGATATTGTCTACTTTGGACTCTAGGATTTCGTTATTTTGTCCTTATAAAACGTCTTGAAGGATTATAAGAAGAAGGAGTATATAAACTTCCTGAATTTTGACTTTTAAGCGGTGTGAGAGTATTAGGTGTACTGGAACAATTATATTTTATTTAGTTCAGTAGAATACGATAGACTTTTACTATGTTAAAAAAACAAAAATACTGAATATCGTCAAATTTTATCACCTCCTTAAATTCATTTAGATTAGCTAATTAGATAATACAAAATTATTTATATCATTTAAATTTTTTTATAAAATACAAAAAACATATTTTTTTAAAAAATTCCTTGAAATCATAAACAATCAACTTAAGAAAATAAAAATAGAATTTAAAAATGTGTCTTATCGCAAATTCATCTAGTGAGCTTTCACTTAATGAGCCAAGTCGCCTAGCGACAATACAATTCGCAGAAATGTTTGTCGAGCAACAAATGTTTTCCCAACGAATGTAACTATAAGTTATGATCTTCATGTTTTGAGGTCTTTCATGTTCTTGTATCATTATGAGTTTGAATATATTTGTTTTTACATTTTTTGACTTATTGTCCATGTCATAGACTCTTTAAATTTTCATAATTTCTCTTGAAGTTCTTTTTGTATGAGTTTTATGGATAGTTCAGAATTACTTTTCCTATGTTATCAAATTTCACTATGAAGAATGAAAATCAATTCAAATTTTGTTTTAGAATCTATTTTCTTTTTTAGGGATGACAACACTTTTTCATCAACACAATAAAGTTAAAAGTTGCAAATTACAAATGTGTAAACCGATGTGTAATTGATAACAAATAAATAAAAATCTAACTATAAAAAGGCAAAATTTATTTTTGACCGTTCTTTTAACACTCTTCATATATGTTGAAGATTTATTTCTTTTTATCTCCCTTTTCAGATAAAGACCTCGTCTATTGGGATATAAAAGGAAAGGCATCAGTCAGAAAGTCATCTCTTGGAACTTGTCCATTTGCCCACTCTCCTTTTTGTTGGATTTTTTTTTTTTTTTACTTTTCATGGTCTCTTTTGTTGTTAAACTTCTTATTTTCACTCAAATGGCCATCATGTGAGTTTTCCATCCACTAAGTGCACGTTGCATTTCCGTAAAAGCAAGTCAATAATTTAATAAATACAGTGATGAAAGAACTATATACCAAAAACCAATGTTAAAAACATAATTATTATAATTATTATTTTTTGGTCGTTGTGAAATAAAAATAAAAAAAAAATAGCCAAGGAGCACTGACCTAGCATTAATTTATTTTCCACGTTTGCCATATTTGACTTGGCATGTATATGTACGGACTTCAACTTTTATGTTTTGTTTTTAGTGGCTACATATGTTCTAAATTAATAGAAGAATGCACTATACGAGCAGGTTCAGGTGAGGGAAAAAAAGTAAAATGACAAAGTGATACACATAACAACCGTTATGACAGAAAGAGAGATATAAATAAAGAGGGAAACCAGATTAAAAAGAGTATTTATAATAATTATTAGTGAAAATGTTCGCAACTTACACATGTGTTCCTGATTTACAATATCTCACTCGTTTTTACAAAAAAATTATTTAAAGTAATAAATTCCTATTATAATAAGGTAAACAAACAACGTGTAAGCGTCTTGATTTTTATATTTAAATAAATATAAATGAAATCCTTACTATTGGAGCTCTAAATATTTGATATGTAAATATCTTTTGTATTTTTTTTAGGTGCTATTTACTAATTTTTTGAAAAAAAAAAGACAATAGGTTTTCTTAAATAAATGGGTAAGAGTACAATTAAAAAGAATATTGATGTTGTATTAAGATTTGAAAATGATAGTTAAATGAAACAAAAATCTTTGAAAATAGGATAGTAAAAACTAAGAATATTGGAGGAAGTATTTATGTAAGGACTCACAAATATATTTTTTCTCTCACTCAAATAAAGGGAACATAATTAATAAATAATTATCATAATGCACATAATTTAAATTTAAATGGCATATAAGAGTCAACTCATATCATGTTTAAGAGTGCTCTCCATATATTCTGATGGTAATATGGGAGCATTCATGATTCTCCTTTCCTTGGAGCCCCTCCTCTCCTTCTTCTTCCTCCTCATCCTTTTCTACACCGCACTGGTAGAATTCCGGCGACGGAATAAATTCTCCGGCACGGGTCCGGCTACGTATCCCCTCATCGGATGTCTGATATCCTTCTACAAGAACAAGCACCGTTTGCTAGATTGGTACACTGAGTTACTTGGTGAGTCCCCGAGCAACACCATAGTGGTTCAAAGGCTTGGTGCACGTAGAACCATTGTCACTGCAAACCCACAAAATGTTGAGTACATACTCAAGACAAACTTCAACAACTTCCCCAAAGGCAAGCCCTTCACGGAGATCCTTGGAGATTTCCTTGGGCAAGGGATTTTCAACGTGGACGGAGAGCTGTGGCTTACACAGCGCAGATTTGTGAGCCATGAGTTCTCTACCAAGTCCCTGAGGGAGTTTGTCATGCACACGTTGGAGAGGGAAGTGTGTGAGAGGCTTTTGCCGGTGCTTGAGGCGCTGTCCGATGAGAACAAGGTGGTTGACTTGCAGGAGTTGCTAGGGAGGTTCTCGTTCAATGTGATCTGCAAGTTCACACTGGGGACTAATAGGTGCTGCTTGGACCCTTCTGTCCCTACCTGTTCCCTCGCAAGGGCTTTTGATGTGGCTGCAGAGGTGTCTGCGAGGCGTGGGGCAGCACCTTTGTTCATGATCTGGAGGGTGAAGAGATGGCTTGGTGCTGGATCTGAAGGATTGCTTAGAAAAGCTGTTGGGGAGGTTGAGAGGCATGTGATGAGAGTGATTCGGGAGAGGAAGGAGAAGAGAGAGGAGAGTGAGGAAAATGGTGTTGTTGAAGATCTCTTGTCAAGGCTTTTATGTGCAGGTCATGAGGAGGAGTTGATCAAAGACATGGTGATAAGTTTCATTATGGCAGGGAGGGACACTACTTCAGCAGCTATGACGTGGTTCTTCTGGATACTGTCACATTATTCCCACATGGAGAAGCAGATAGTGGAAGAGGCAAAAGGGGTGTTGGATTACGAATCGGTGAAGAATTTGAGTTTCTTGAAGGCATGTTTGTGCGAGTCCATGAGGTTGTATCCCCCAGTGGCATGGGACTCCAAGCATGCCAGTGGTGATGATGTGTTGCCGGATGGCACTTTGGTGAAGGCAGGAGATAGGGTCACATATTTTCCCTATGGAATGGGGAGAATGGAAGCCTTGTGGGGGAAGGACTGCTTTGAATTTAGACCAGATCGATGGTTTCTGGAACCTGGAAACAGTGAGGGAATAATGTTGAACGAAGTTTCTCCTTTCTTGTTTCCAGTTTTTCAGGCTGGTCCAAGGGTGTGTCTTGGCAAAGAAATGGCCTTCATTCAAATGAAGTATGTGGTGGCTTCAATTCTTAGCCGATTCAAGTTTACAATTGTTGCTCCACAGAGGCCTATTTTCGTGCCACTGCTCACGGCACACATGGCTGGTGGTCTAAGAGTATTGGTTTCCAAAAGGGAAAAAACTGAGTGATTGACTCAGATTTTTAAATTCCATTCAGTCAATCGCACTCATTAGTCCCATATTTTAATGCTGATGCTTCATTATGTATTACATTTTCTCTTCTCACATTGAATACTATTCAACTTATTTTTACCTTTTTTTGCTTTTCAAAAACTGTATAGCAAATACTGAAAGTAATGAAATCGTATTTTTGCTTACTTTACTCACTACAGACAGCGTCAACTTGTGACTGCTTTCTGTTTCTTTGGCAAAGGAAATGATTGGTTGCAAATAAGTCTCACAATGAAGTATTGTTCTACACACGTGTTCACCAGCCTAACCTTTGTCATTTTACATGGTTCATCAGCATCATCGGTGTGAACTCAATTCCTGCAGAACATGGTTTGTTTCTATTTGCCTAAATTTCTTGGAAAGCTGGTCAGAATATTGCACATGCTCAAACTAATTGATTATTATTTAAGGTATGGCCTATTAAAGAACCACGTAAGATTATTTGACTAACTTATCTTCTTACTGGTGAGATTAAAGCACCCATTTATTTTCTTGAGCACGTTGCTAGATGTATACAATTTATAGGCAGAGAATCTGAGTAATATTAATGGTGGCTAAATGAAATCTTGAATGAATAGTTTACACGTTTTGTTCCCATAAAATGGTGAGAGGGGCCTTTTCAAAAGTAAGCTTCCAAATTGCTTGGATGCAAAAACTTCAGCCGAGGAAAGAGATTTCAGAGAATTTCTTATGTCAAAGACAGTTTCAGAATTAATTAAGATGAATGTATATTTTTCAATGTATTGATTATGCATGCGACATGGTGCATGCCTGAAGACTAGATTACTGCATAACCTCTCTTGTCAATTTATAGATTCTAAAACTTATATTAAAATAGTGTGAATGATTAACCTGGTATAGAAAATTATCAAGTAAAACCAGAGTGAATCACGAGAAAAAAAATAAGTGCAGGCTATTTAAACAAACATCCAGGCAATAAATAACAGCAGTTTTATGGAAGCTTAGATAGGGGTGGTTGAGTTGCTTTGAATCATTCAAGCATATGATTCTTCATTTTACTCACATTTTTTGGATGGAGAATTAGTGTGGTGACATGTTGTGCTGACTCTGGTTCTAGATTTCAAAGATTTCAAAGTATCTGATTTCTTAAATAGTGTATTATTCAGAGATGGGTTTTCTCTATCACATTATAGTTTTTTTCAGTAGGTTTTGGCCCAATCCCTCCACTTGCTTGTATGACACTTCTATCTGTTTTTATGGTACTTGGGATGCTACAAAATGGTTGTTATTTGGGATGACAAATAAAAAAGTGATATGCTCTAGAACTTAAATGTTTTGATAAAAAAAAAAAAAACTAAGAAACCAATAATTATGTAGAAGATACTTTAATTAACTAGGGAAAATGTTGATACCTTCGGCTAAGATGGAAATGATATTTATTTCCTCCTGATACCTTGGATACCCCATGTCTGTATCCACCTCTATAGGTGCCTAGAGTGCTAGGAGATAGTCTCATAGCTTCTTTATCAAGCTTGTGGTGGGGAATCTATTAAAACAAATCAAGTTTTTAGGGACTATTTGTAGATATTTGTAGCCCCATTTAGCCAGCTTGTATAACATGGTATGCAGAAAAATCATTCTTGCACCGTTTGGGAGGAGACACATTTAGACAGAGGAAAAACAATTGATATGATAAATGATGTGATGTAAAAACAGAAAGATAGAGACGAATAAGAGATAACAATGAAGTGTTTCCACTGTTTGGATGTCTGAAAGTTAAAAAATAAGCATGAAAGAAAACACAAATTTATGTGTTAGAGGCTTACTGTCCTAAAGTCAGAAAGATATTAAAAAAACTATTCTTGTCCGCAAAAGTTCCCGTACTTACATAACAAAAAAAGCAGTCAGTCAACAAGCCTTTTATGAAACATAGAGATCTAGTACTAGGAAGTCATTTTCATATGTTTGTTCCAGTACCATTGTAATTAATAATAGACTTTCTTAGAAATGTTGTTTTAGTTTTAACTCGTGATTTAAATAAGGAATAATAGTTAAAATCGACTCTAATGTAATCTTAAAAGTTATATTTTAATCCTAATTCAACCTTAAAAGATAATCCATAAAGTAATGGTTTTGGCCTGCAGTAATCAACTCGGCATCTCTGAAGTAAAATCACAATACCACAGTTTCTTATGTGCTGGACTGGGAAACACTTAGCACAGTACGAAAACAGTTTATTAAAAGGAATTGGGCAATTAGGATGTACAGAAATTGTCCTCGTGCTGCAAATGCACCATTGAATTTCAACTTGCAATGATGAAACCGCCGATGTTTTTCCTTCCGGACACAAATGTCCTTTAACTATGGCCACTTACCCAAGGTTTTAAAAAATAGCCTCCAAACACAACTTTGTCTGCAATATCAAGATTATTAGGTTTCTCTGTAACTACAATTGTGATGGTACTAATCGCATTTATTTATAAATTTTCACAATATTAAGGGTGACAATGAAACTGTAACTACCCATTAATTAAAAGGCAGGCACAGGCAAAAAACTGGAACGCGACAAAAAATAGAGAATAAGAACAAACAGAAAATTGAAACCACTTTTAGGAACTGTAAGCAGATTGGGTCGCTATAAAACTGACAAGAAGGTTTACCTTTCCCTTCATTCTGCAATTCGTAGCATCAGGCAACAAAACTTGACACTTAGCAGTGGAAAAATGGAAGCAGACTTCTCCAAAGGGTAGAGTATAACAAAAATGTTAGCAACACATTCATTTTCATAGGTTGAAATTTGTTTATAATCAGCTTCACAATATAAAGAAGTATCAATATCATCCCACTGGCCATCTATCCCAAATCAAGTTTCTCAAGAAACCTTAGGAGGACATTGATATGTTCTTTGTCTTTGCCTCATTTATATTAGTCTCTGTCACTACCCTTATACTTTCTTGTAACATAAAAAAATTCCTACCAACGTGCCATTGCACGCTTTAGTCCCAAAACTAGGGAGCAGAACAGAACATCACATGAATTTTAATGTGAAGCCAACGTGGATTCACAGTTTTCTATTTGTCTTTATCAACTATAGTTTAATCCACTGAAACAATTTTATCACCAAGCTGAATGCTAACACTGATTATACGCATATTTGGAATAACATTAAACACTGACACAAGATACGTTGGAATTAAGAGTGAAGAGCTTTTAGTTAATTTTTACTCTAATAAAATTCAGCAACATATACACGAAGAAACAATCATGGCATGGCATACAATATTTCTTTTCCTTTATATTACATTATCCGCCATAAGATAACTTAAGTCTGAAATTAGTTGCTGTACACCTATCAAGTCAAGGGACATTGCTTGCACAACATATGAACTGCAAGGCAAGTTGCAGCACTGAAACTACTAAATAGTACCTATCAACTTAAACAATCAGAGCTTCCACGAGCTCAAACGAGCCATGTACAATGATCAGCACAAATGACTTGCTACATCTAAAATTCCCAGAATAAACCTAGAACTCTAGACATCATGTGCTCCCCGGGGCATTGCTTCCTGCTGCTGGTTTGCGATTCAAATAGCGAACAATAGCATCCTCAACCCTGTCGAAGTTGTCAAACAAGGTTATAAGGACAACATTCAGCAGTGCCCACGCTCATAGATAAGAGCAAAGTGAACCCTTTTCAAGTTCATCTAGCCCAGGCACATGAGCAAATTGAAAAAAAAAAAAGACTATCATGCCCTATTCAGTCATTTGAATTGAATAAAATCATATAAAAGGTCAAGAATAATGCATGCATCCAACTAAAAAGCAATTCCAATTATATAATGCATCATCATCTTTTCTTAAGGCAATTTATGGAAAGGAGCCATCAATCAAGAAATTTTAGACCTGGATGTTAAATCATGCTGACTAAGCTAATGATCATCCATAACAAATTGGTGACATGTTACAACTACTAAATGAAACAAACAAAATGAAAGAATAGAGGACAATGGTATGCAGGCTTACCATGGTTGCTTAAAGAAATCTGATTTACGCTCCTTTTCAGCACTGTGACCAGATTCTCCGAGTAAAACTTTGAGATCCTTGTTTTGAGATTCAACCAAGGCCTTAATAAATTCCAGAGGAGATTGACTAAAACCAATATAGAACGCTCGCCTCCTTCGGTGCTCGTGTATTTTTCTAATGATTCCGCATATGGATTCATCACAGGCATCAATCTCTTTGTTCCTCTCCACATTGGCCACTAGAGCATTCAATTCCCTCTGAATGGGAAAAGGAACATCAACCATCACATCATAACAAGCAGACCCGACCGGACTATTCCCCGAGAGCTTGATCATATGTTCCAAAAGAATAACCTGAGGAGGAAACAAATGCTGTGATATCTTCTGCGAAACCATCGAGAACCTCACCTTATCCTCCCCAAACACCTTCTGAAGAGCCTGATCACAGTGAAAGTACGAAGGATCATTCTGGTTCTGCAACTTCCTCGCCTTCACATAATGCCATATCGCTGAAACAATCCTTGCCCGCGTGTCAACCTGAATACCAAGCACTTCCCTCAACACCGGCGAGAGCATAAACTTCTCCGGCACGTAATTCATCTCCAACCGAATCTGTGCCGAGAACTCCTTATCCCCTTTCCTCTTCACCTCAAAACCTTCATGAGTGGCAGATGACCGCGAATTCTCCCACGTGATGACATTGTTATCCGGATATAGCCTCTTGTCGAGGGAAATCGTTACCCTTTTGAAAAAGGCAGAGAATTTCGGGTACAGAGGTGGCATCCTGTGAGCAAGAACTCCAGGTTGTTCAGCTTCTTCACCATCTTCCAAAATCCTCCCAACAATCTTAAGAGTCCATGTGGGTGCGGAAGAATCCCCACTCTGGTTTGCAAACGTGTTGAACACGAAAATTCGAAGGGTTTTCTGAATGCAGGGTGGGTTTCTCATTGCTTCTTGAATGTCAACCTTCTTTCTAGTAAGTGCAGCGTCCACACGCGCCTCCACGTCGAGGAGCTGCGTATAGAGTGCCGACTGTGGGAGAATTGCGGAGGCTTTCTCCGGAAGCTGTTTCTCATTTTGCCTGGGCTTCTTCCTCCGAGGCCCCAGCACGGGTTCCGTTTGTTTAAGCGGCGTGGCGGTATGAACGGGGGGTTTTGGAGGGAAACGTTTGGCATTAGGGGTGAAGGAAAGCCCGTGGGCTTGGAGCTGGGCCTGGAACTGGGCTTGGACGATGGCGTGAGCCTGGGACAGAGGGTACTGGCCCGGTGCGATTTGGGGATGTTGGTAGCCGGAGGAAGAAGCCCCAAGGGGCTTGATAGAATTGTAGTTGTTGTTCATAGACATTGGCTTCTAATAATAGCCAACCAAAGGCATATATATGAAAATTTCTATCAATGAAACACCAAATCTGACTGCGGAAAAGGAGGGATTTACCTTACTGAGAGAGAACGTTGAAGAAACGGTGAAGATTGGGCTTCGAGTTTCCGCGATGTGGTGCCTAGGGTTAGGAAAATGGAACAACCAGAGGTCACTGTTGGCTCAGTACTCCAGTGTTTGGAAAGGGAAGTTAGAATTTAAGAAATGCGTTCAACGTCAATCATGATTTACAACTTTTCACGTTTGTTGAGAACGTAACCACGACTTTCCAAACACACTCCAAGGTTTCAGCTAACTGCATCAGCAGGAAGTCTCGCATACTTCATTGAGGGCTGAAGAGCTTATTAACTAATATTTAATATTATATTTTCCATTTGACTGTTAGTTGAAGTTTTTTTCTACGTATTTTATTATCAAAGTCTTGAATGCTATATAAATTCATTAAATTTGCAAAACACTTGTTATAAAAAAAGAACCCTTACTAAGGTCTCTTCAGGAAATCAAGGGACTTACCACACACTGTCCCATTTCCGTCCTCGGCAGGAATCGAGCACGCGGCCTTGCTCAGATACCAAAGGATGAGCACGCAGCGCTAGCCACTTGACCAAAAGCTATAGCTGTTAGTAAGGGTTCACACTTTGATACTTAATCTCTCGGTCCGGTGAGGTAAATACATTTCACTGTTCTGAAATATTTGATTAAAATATTGTGATTAAATATTATTTTAATATAATGAAAAATAAATAATTAATTATTAGCATTTAAGTTGAAATAAATAATATGTGATTGATGATTTGTGATGAGTTAGGATTAAGCTAAAATACACATGTACGATGTAGTGTGATGATTTAAGTTCATATGAGAATGTGATATGTAAATTATTATATGGATGTGTGAACGAAGTAATCTCTTGAGAGGGAGTACTACATTGATGTGATGTGATGATAGGTGGTGTATTGAGAGGGATTTTTGTGTGGAGACTATTATGGATTTGCTAGTATCAAACTCAAGTAGAGGATGGTTTCTAGTAGTGAGAGACGAAGGAGGTTTCTATACTCTATAGTTTGATATATAAGAGGACTAGACCTTGCAGATATAGAAATTACCCTGGTCATGCTCATGATGAGATTGTGAATCCTAATCTTCAAATCTATAGCTATAACTTCTAAGAGGCAATGAGAGACATGACAAGTGTAGAGTATTTGAGTTTGCTTAATACAATCTTCTAAAGGTAGAGTCAAATTTTTATGTTGTGAAGATTGAGTCGTGATGACTCTACTATAATAGATATTTGAGTCTTACTATTAATGGTTGATTTCATAACTGATAATGAATTATGTATGGATTGTTAAATCATACTTATGATAGAGATTAGGAGAGCGTGATAAATGATGAGATATGTAACTTTTTTATAGAATGATTATTTATGTTTGGTGAAGAATGTTGATTTTTGAAATGATGATGAAATTGTCATATGTAGTATTGTTAATTTTCACTAACTTACCATTTAATTTTGTGGTGTAGTGTAATGATTGTATGTTATACATGAGGAGATTATCGTGCAAGTGGTGGAGGAAATGAAGTGAGGCTACAAAACTCTTAGAATGTTAAAGTAGAATGTTTATATATGTATATATTGTTATATTTGATAGTACCTCTAATGCTTGTAATATTTATATTTCTTCTAAAAAATATTGAAAATAAATTTTTGGAGGACTATAAATATATTATGTATATGTATATTTTGTGATGTTATTGGTTATTTCAATATTAAGACCAAAGTATTAATTAAACCAAACAAAAACAAGGAAAATTAAATTTGCATATGCTCGTATATAAAAAATTCAGCAAATATTTCTTAACTTAAATCATAGAAAGTGACAATATTTCAAATCTATCAAACTATACATCCTGTAAGGCCCAGTTTTCTACCTGTTTTAAGGGTTGCCCTTAACCTAATGGGCCTAAAGGTTGGCCCAAGGAGTAAAAACATACCCTAATCTGCCCTAACAGTCCCATTTTCCCTTCACTTTCAGAAACAATACACTTCTTGCCTCCGTGAACAGCCTCAACGTTCTGCTAGGGTTTTGCCGTCAACCCATTCCAAGCTAGTTAATCGATCTCTTCTATTCCTCTATTCCACGTAAGTACTCTTAGCTCATCTTCGCCTTTTCCAAGCTGGTTATTCTGAGCCAACGAAGATTCATAGTGACAACTTTATGTTCTTCAGTTTCCCGTTTTCAACTCCTGAATCTACTCTTAGATCTATTGTGCTCGGATGTGAGTGTCGAAAGTCCCTTTTCTAGCTATATCCAGGTAAGGGAAGCTAGACCTTACCATATTTTCGGTAGAATCTGCTTGTTTGATGAGTATATAATGACTGAACGGCCTGTGTGTGAATATAATCGGTTGAAAATGCCAGTTGGACTGTGTGGGTGTGTGTGGGTGACTGTCACTCGAAAGAACAGTGGCGGGCACTAGTTTTCTCGCCCAAGCGAGCATGCCTCACCTAGGCGAGACTGACAGAGGCTCGCCCAAGTTTTCCTGCACGAACGGTCGCCCAGGCGAGCTGGCTTCATTTTTGAGCAAGGTGCAATCTCGCTTAGGCGAGAAGGGGCTCGTCTGAGCGAGACCCCACAGAGGTCACTATTCCCTAGTCGCGTCCTCGCCTAGGCGAGATGGGACTCGCCTGAGCGAGAGGATCCCACTCGCCTGAGCGAGCCCTACTTGCTTGAGCGAGGCAGCGGGTTTGGATGTTATTGTTGAGTGGCTCACTGATGTGTGACTTGTTTGTCTGACCCAAATGCTTTACTAGAAGGGTCGTGTGATGATGGTATGATTTATTTATGAGTTTGAGATGGAAATGGCATGGTATTTTGTTGGGTATGAATTGGAAAGCATGAGTTGTATGATTGGTTGTTTATGCATGATGTTAGTATTTGAGAGAAATTTCTGATTGGTTGGCGAAACATGAACTAAGTGTGGTAGGGCGTAATCCCATGACTCTTGTAGTGAGAGATCTTGGTGGCGCCTCATCTGTTGGACGTAATTCCATGGACCCTCTTAATGGGAGCTCTTGGTGGTGCCTCGACAAAAGGACGTAATTCCACGGGGGGTCGTGGTGTTGCCTCAGGGCCAGGGCGTAATTCCACGAAGGCTACATGGTGGTGCCTCCTGTAAGGGTATAATTCCGTGAAGGCCTCGCGGTGACGCCTTATTGATAGGACATAATTCCACTGCCACGTGGTGGTGCCTCAGTCACGTATCCGGATAGTCAAGTCTTGGAGTCTCATATATTTTTGATAGCTCTAGTGTGATGCTTGTTATTTATGCTTGGCTTGAAACTATCTATGAATTGTTATAATATGATATTCCTTTATACTAGCTTACCCTGTTACTTGCTTGTATGTTGTGTGTGGTCTTCTCTATTGCGATGATCATCAACCTTGTTGATGTGAGCAAATGTGAGAACCCCTGATAGCGGTAATGATGGTAGGGATGTTGCAGCCTGATGGATTTGATGGGTGTTGGGCCATTGTGGGGCCCGACAATGAAGGATTTTATTAGTCATGCTTCTCGTTTTCGAACAAGACCTAGTTTAATTACTTGTTTCTTTTAGTGTATTTCTGTTTGGGCCGTGTGGAGCCCTTTCTTTGTAATTTGGGTATATCTGACGTATGGAATACTCTTATACCCTAACCCCGTACTCTCTGAATATTCATGTATGTGATGTTTTATTTAATTTGAGGTTATCCAGTTTTTGGGACGTTACATTTATGGTATCAGAGCGGTCGACCCTTAGGATCTATGGTCTAGTGTGTCTGCTTAGCTACCGTTGTAACTTTTGTGTTGCTAGCTAAGCTTTCAGCTAACCAAGTCTAACTCTTATTTTTCCTGTGTGCCAGTGACATGGCACCTCAGCGTAGGAATTCTCAGCCTTCTTAGGGGTACGCACCAGACATCGCTAGGGCGATAGAAGCGATGGTGGCTGCTATGGCACAACCGAGTACTGCAATGATGCAACAACATCAAGCATCAATGCAGCGACAGACGACCTCACTTGAGCAGCAACAGCTGGTTATGCAGTAGATGGAAGCTGCTAGGGTGGCTACTGAGGACGCTCACCCGTTAACACATGGAGGCCCTCCGTCAGTTGGAGGTAAACAGGACCACTACCCCTGTCCATGGTCCTGAACCGAGACCTCTCCAACGGGAATGGAGTTTGGAAGGCTTTCTGAAGCACCATCCGACTAAGTTTAATGGGAAGACCAGTCCAGATGTCGTAGATTAGTGGTTGAAGGACATTGAGAGGATTTTTGATGCTAAGATGTGCCCCGAGGAGAGTAGGTTGGCTTTCACGGTATACATGCTCACAGGGGAGGCTGAGCACTGATGGATCAGTATGAAGTCCATCATGGAAGAGAGGCAGGAACCAGTTACTTGGGAGGTCTTTAGGAGAAAGTTTCTCTCCGAGTACTTCCCCGACAATGTCAAATATGCTAAAGAGGTAGAGTTTTTGCAGTTGACTCAAGGAAGCAAATCTGTGGCTGAGTATATTGGAAGTGTTTTCAATTTTGCAATAAAGGTATAAATGTATGCAAAAGTTATGTGTCGTCAGGGGACGCTACTAGTCGTAGTTGTGTAAGACAGACACAACAACATATCACCGATTTCATTCATTGTCTTAATAGGTGAGACTATTGAGGCTTGGTTCTTTTTCCTGTGAAATCTACATTCTTTTGTAACTCCAGAATGTATCTCTTTTTTTACCACCACAAATCAATAAAGAGTGCATACTCTGTAACCAACAATTGTTGGAATGACAATAATTTTGTGCATGTGTACTATAATTGGCACATAACATAGAACTTCATTAGACAATTTAGAAATACAACACCAAAGAAAGATGTTGTCAACATGGGTAATTCTTTTCATTTGTATTCTTATTCAATTCATTACAATTTTTTTTGTCCAATTGTTTTACTAGTTGCATTTATAACAAATAATCGCATACATGTAGAATGACGTAGTCATACTTCTTTTACTACTACAACATAGTCAACAATGAAAACCTCGACACAAGGTAATAGTTGGATGATATCCCAAGGGATAAGTGAACTCTTACATGGGACAACACCCGACAGTGGAGACATGTGACTATAAATCTTGTAGAGTGAATCAACTAAGTGTTACGAAAATAAGAAACCTTTTGATCTCTTCTATATTGATGACAACATACATATGCAACAACAAATTCTTCATAAATGAAGGTAGGTAGGCGGTACTATACTTGCCATGTATACTCTGAAGTGGTAGCAAAGGCATTCAAAGATGAATAGTCTAAGGTACTCATGGAATGTTTTCCTTTTATCAGAGATCCCGTAGGATCATCTCAGATTTGGAGTGAATGGGTCTTGAATGAATTAAGTATGAAACCCAGAACGAAGATGGGGAAAAATTGGAGGACATCAATTTTTGGGGTTTGCAAAACGGGAGGAAAGCACGCCACTTGGAGCAGGTTCCAAGATAATGAGGAAGATTTGCCACTTTGAATCGGAGATTCAAACATAAGAACCGATGGTTCTAAGGAGAACCTCGAGACTTGAGAGAAAACTTAACTTTCCATATAACTCAAATTTGAATACAAAATGATTCACAAAGGCTTATATACTATGGGCCAAAACACCAAAAAGCCCAACATGACTAAAGGTCTGATAAGGCCCAAATAAAAACATTCCAAAAAGTATAGAAAAAGAGTTCGCATTCTATGATACGAAGCTAATCTGAGATCTCTTTGAAGGTCTTAGACATGATTCCATCAACTGATCTGAAATTCCCATGACGATTCCGAACCACGCCTCCATCAAGAGGAGCATGAGATTTTTGGTGGAGGAAACACAAAATCTAGGAGAGGTACGATCATTAGGCAATTTGTAGTTTGCATGGACGAATTACGGTATGATTATAGAAAATTCTAAAAACCACACCAACCATGCTTTTATGTGCTTGTTGTAACATCCAAAAAGACATAAAATTATATATATATATATATATATATATATATATATATATATATATAGAGATAGATATTAGG
>Ga0214544_1005975_pt1 | contig 22995 bp, 8 predicted proteins | sample CNSS3metaG_FD_160074 | JGI IMG/M metagenome (GOLD analysis project Ga0214544, IMG submission 160074) | Root nodule microbial communities from cowpea collected in UCLA plant growth center, Los Angeles, California, USA - CNSS3 | ecosystem: Host-associated > Plants > Roots > Nodule | place: USA...
TTAAGTTATCTGAGTGGTGGTGTGACTGCGGGGAGTTTCAAGCTCTTCACCTACCTTGTACTCATGTAATGGCTATTTGCTCATCCTTCCATTTACAGCCTTCGACATTCATGGACCCTATCTATAGTCTTCAAAATATTTTCAAGGCCTATGAGGTGCAATTTCAGCCTGTTCAAAATGAAGATTATTGGTTTACTTATACTGGTCCAAGTTTAATGTCTGACCCTCACATGCGACACAACAAACCAGGAAGATGAAGTACAACTCGTATCCACAACGAAATGGACCATTCGTTGCCAAATAAACCAAAGAAATGTTCTTTTTGTAGAAGTATTGGTCATAATAGAAGCAACTGCCCAAATAAATAGTGAAATTTTATTTTATGTAACTCTCGTATCTTTGGTTTACCAACTTTGTTGTTCACTTTTATTTTAATATATATCAACTAAAAAATGATTGGATCTTATATATTTGTTATTAAGAAACTCTTTTTTTTTCTTTTCTTTACTTTTTTATATCTCGGTACAATACAAATTTTAACTTTTTTATTCAATTTAATTTTATCATAATTCAATATTTTTTCTCTTTTCAATTTTTCTTCTTACAACTATGAAGTCGTGCCATTATGACCAGACTTCCTTTATACCGAAAACACTAAAGTCGTGCCATAATGGCAAGACTTTCTTGAAACCTAATACTGAAGTCGTGCCATTATGGCAAGACTTTCTTAATAACCCAATAGTGAAGTCGTGCCAATATGGCAAGACTTTCTTAAAACCCTAATACTGAAGTCGTGCCATTATGGGAAGACTTTCTTAAAACCCATTACTGAAGTCGTGCCATTATGGGAAGACTTTCTTAAAAACCCATTACTGAAGTCGTGCCAATATGGCAAGACTTTCCTTGTTATGAAGTCGTCCCATTATAGGACGACTTTGATTATTCTCGTAATTAATTTAAGTGAAGTTGTCTCCGATTGGCACGACTTCATGAAAAATATTGAAGTCTCTTCAATTTGAGACGACTTCAGCTCAAATTAACCAAAGTCGCCTTAATTTGGCACGACTTCTTTAAGATGAAGTCGCTCCATCTTCTCACGACTTACCTCTGCCGAGAATTAAAAAAAAAATCTGCACCATTTTAGAAAATTGGAAAAAAAATTGGCCCACTTTGGGAAAAAAACCAAATTTAAAAAGTAAAATTACGTGTCAAAGTTACAATTATGAACTCAATGTCACTTTCCTTTGTCTTTTAGTACTTCTCTTCTCTGAACCTATATAAACTTATAATGTCTTAACTTTATTTAAATTTTATATTTGTGGTTTATCCAAATGATCATATGTTACACATAAACAAAAGAGAATGTAGATAAGAGAGTTGAGAATCAGTAAGACTATGGATTAGAGTGTAGTTGTTATATAGGTATTAATGTTCGAGTTGTATAGATCCTCCATTTGTTGAAAATTATATATACATCCTCTTAAAGTTTATCTATATTATCAATGAGGACCATAAATACCAATTGTATGCCCGGGTGTTTGTTTATTGCTTAACACCTAACTTGATAATTAGGGTAAATATGCTAAATAGGGATGCTACCATTATTATTTTTATTATGCTTTTTTTTATCTTTTACAAAAAAGCATGAATACAAAATTATATTTATTAATTATTATAATTATTTATAAAACAACTAATTAGTGTTTTAAAGAATTAAATTTTAGATTGTGAAAGAAAGTGATTATTAAAATATAAATAAAAAATTACAAACGTTAATAATTTTAATAAACTGATATTATTATGTTAAACTTTCATGTCTAACTACTGTAAATAATATTATTTAATCATAGTATTATTATAATTAATTTTTATCTGGACGAAAATTACGATTAAATTTTAAAATAAATATAACATGATTATATTTGATTAAAATGTTCACATTTTATAAAATAAGGTAAGATTTTTTTTAAAATTAGTTTTTTTAAATATTAATTTCTAGTTATGATAGATTTTCATAATATTTTCTTCGTAATTAAATAATTATTGAATATAGGAGAGAAAATATTATAATATTTAAAATTGTATCGTAATTTAAAATAAAATAGAACATGAAAATTAAAAGTAATAGGTTGTGTTTGGACGAGGTAATTTAGAATGATAATTCATTTATTTGAAGAATTTAAAATTCTTTACACTAAAATAATTTGTTTGGATAAACTAATTAGTAAGAAATTGAAATTTAAAGTTTTTTAAACATATTTCAAATGCAAGAAATAAAAGAATTAGAAATACTTTAAAAATGTAAGAAATTTGAAATTTCACTCTTTTATTCTACTCACGAAGGTTGAGTTGTGTTAATTCAGGCTAAAAGTCCAGTCAAGTTGACTCGACCAGAAAGTTTAGTCGAGGCTCAGATTGAAGACTCGATCGAGTTGACCTGGGTTGAAAGTCAAGTCAACTTGGATTGAAAAACAAGTCGATTCGGCTCGAAACTGTAAGTTTTGAAATAATTGAAATGCCAAGAAGGGGGGTTGAATTAGCTAGTTAAAAAATAGGATGTCTTTTGAAGGTTTAAAATTGTTTTAATTTGAATCAATTCGATCACAAGTTTGGATGCAAACACCTCTGGATAGTATACTTTCAACCGATCAAAAATAGAGTTAGTCGATTGAATTTATTAAACAGATGTTGTACTGGTATAATTAATCGATTGAATCAGAAAAATAGTCAACTGAAATACTAAGAAAAATACAGAAATGCAGATTTGGGATTTAAAGCAAGAACAATGTAAAAGATGAATCAAGACATGTTCCAATGAGTTATACAAACATGCTCAATGCTAAAGATGTCACCAAAACACTCAAAAATATAAAAAAGATGGTTTAAATCAAAATTCTTTAAACTTTGAATGATAATGTAAGAGAGAAGGGTTAGAGAAAAGATTGATGCACAATATTTTTATATTGGTTCACTCAAACTTGAGCTACATCCAGTTTGTCAAAGCAACCCGAGCCTGACTTTGCACTATTTCAAAAGATTTACAAAGTTTACACTCTTACACTTTTAAAATAAGCAAAAACACACACAAAAGACTCTTGAATCACACAAGAATCACAACAGCACAGCAAGACACCTTTTGAAGACCTGGAAAACCACCAGGCACACACACAAAGCTTGAGAAAGATCAAACCTCAACGGTAACACAACCCTGCCTACCACAAACACCTTTTCCAAGCTTCAAACATAAGCAAAATGCTCTAAGAATTGATCCAAGATCAATCTTCACCAGCTGCAATCTGTATGATCTCGAAAGAGAGAGAATTCCAAGATTTCCAGAATGGTTTCGCGCTAAAAAATGGTCTTGCTACCTATCTATCGAAAATCACGACACTTATAGTTAAACTACTATGAAATACAACAGGTTGATTTTCAAATCAATCGGTTTATTTCACTTAACTTAAGTGAAATCTGTCGATTAAAAAATAAATCAACTGATTGAATAAGTCACAATTTGAGACTATTGCAGCTAACCTTTTAACTTGTTGAAAATTCATTCAACAGATTAAAAGACACAATAAAGACCATATACATCTAATGAATGCTAAATGGTCTACAAATTGAATTATAAACATCAAGCTTGTTTTCCTAATGATTGATCCATATGGAGGGTGTCAACACCCAATTCGGTTGCGATAGAGGGCACGCGTCAAGGCTTGTTCTACATGAGCAACATCAAATCTCCATGACTTCATCAATGTATGCGTGATTTCAAAGCAATGGCTTCAAGTTACTTCTGCAAAGCTTCATCAAATCTTCAAGAGACACACCATCCAGGCTTTGTATGTCAACAGAAACAAAATTCGTGACGAGTTGGCCTTGGTCGAAGACTATGACGGGTCAGCAAAAAATGAAGGTTAAGACGGATCGACACGAGCTGAAGGTAGACACGAGTCGGCATAGACCAAAGGTCGAGCGGATTTGGTGTAAGCCAAAGGTCGAGTCGAGTTGGTCCAAGCCAAAGGTTGAAACGAGTCAGTCCTAATCGAAGGTTAAGTCGAGTTCGTCGAGCTGAAGGTCGGGACCAGTCATACTCAACCAAAGTTCGATCAAAGTCAATTCGGGCTGAAGGGTAGAATCAAGTTACCCAAATAATTTTAAAGTAGAGTTTTGCCTTAAAGGAGAAATTACATTGTTTTATCCGAACAAGAAAATTGAAATCTGAAATATTTCAATTACTTTATCCAAACAAACTATTTAAGAAATAAAAAGAATCTAATTACAAATAATTCAAATATATTGAATTACATGTTAAAATTCCTTGTCTAAACAATATTCAGGTAATGAGAGAATCCTACTCTTTTAATGTGCATGCTTAAATAGGTATATGACACACAAGTATTTGTATTAGATCATATTATAATTAAGGCTTATATATAATTTTGGTTCATATTTTCATCTACTTTGTTCAATTTAGTCATTTTTTTTTTGTTCAATAAAGAATCAATTTTCGTCAATTTTGCTCAATTTTGTCCTTTTGGTAATGATGTTTAAATCATTAACGAAAGGTGAACAATGTGTGTCATACGTTAGTTTTTTGTTTTTTTTTTTCTTAATTTAAAAAAGTTGTTAACGTGTCAATTCAACATTGTGACACATGACAATGTCATATGTTAGTAGTGTCTTATACTCAATTAAGTGTAAACTTTCATTTTAATTTTGTTCAATTTAGTCCCAACTTTCGTTAATTTTTTTCAATTTATTCCTAATTTTTATTTTTTTTTATTTAATTTAGTCCCAATTTTATTTTCTCTAGATTGAAATCAAATTTATTTTTTATATAAATGTTATATTGAAATTTTTATTAAAATTCACATTTTTATTACAATATTTCTTTCATTATTTTTAAACTAACTTTAACTATATTATTGAAATATAATTATTAGATTTATTTTTTATTTTTCTTACACGTAAAAAAAAGATTAAAGTTGATTTTAAAATAATGAAAAATTTTCCCTTTAATTTTAAAAATAATAAAGAATTTTTCTTCCAACTCTAACCTTATTTTCTATGTGTAGCAAAAATCAAACATAAATTTAATAACTTTCTTCCAATAATATAGTTAGGGTTAGTTTAAAATTAATGAAAGAAATATTTAATATAAATGTGAATTTTTAATAAAATTTTAGGATAACATTTATATAAAGATAAGATTAAATTTGATCAATTTGGAAAGAGACAAAATTGAAATAAAATTGAATAAAATTAACAAAAATTGAAACTAAATTAAATATAAAACACTAACATCAGACACTTGGCATATATTGACTTGACATGTGACATTATTTTATGTCACATACTTGAATAGTAGACAACTTTTTTTAAAATTTTTAAAAATAAAAAATAATAAAAAAATGAAAAAAGAATCACTAGTTAACACATGGACACACTGTTCATCTTCCGTTGAAAAGTTAAATGTCATTATCAAAAATATCAAATTAACCAAATTGACAAAAATTAAAACCTTATAAGACACTTGGAAACAAAAAATGATCAAATTGAATAAAATAGACCAAAATATAGACAAAAATTGTATTTGAACCTATAATTAATGATCAAGATAAATTTACAAGAAATTACTTTTATTGTTTGAAAGTTTTACTTCAAAAAACTAAAAATTTCATATTTATTATTTAAAATAAAAAAGACAATTCTTGAAACAAAAGTAAATATTAAAACTGTATAATGATAGAGTAACATAAAGACCTATTTTTCGTTGTAAATGAACTTGAACTTACCATTAGAGTACAAAACTATTTCAGTAATTAAATTTGATATAGTGATATAAGGGCCAATAAAATATTTAAAACCATAAAATAGAAAATAAAAACACGAGCAAAGAAAAGATGCATCACTTCTTGATTATGACACTAAACTAAAGAAAAATGCATCCCCAAGAACATTACTTCTCCCATCAGAGATTATTTTTAATGTGCAATTAAATGTATTTTCAAACACATTATCTGTTCTAATTTTGCAATTTTCAATAAATTTTAGTCTAACAACAATTTGCTCCTAATCATCCCCATTTTTTACATGCCACACCTTCCTGTTCCCCTCCACAAAAACTGGAATTCTGGTGCAGGATGTTTTCACAATACAAGGGACTTGAATGTAAACAAGGATAAAATGCTCATTTACTCTTACAACCACTAAAAGGGATATGAAAAATTACAGACAACAGAATTATCTTACAAGATAAAGTAACAACAATGCAAACAAACCACCAACAATCAACTATGCATTTGCTGAAAGTCTTGCCTCTATTCAGGAATCATTCAGCAACCTTCATACCAGACAGATAGACTTTACTCTGAATCACACTTCCCCCAATCCAAAATCCAGGCATAACCATCAAACCAACTTTGGGTTTTTCATCATTGTCATCCATTATCAGATTCTTAACCACACTTTCCATATAAACATCTGAGAACTCACTCCCTCCTTTAACCTGAAATACCTTAACATTGGGCTCAAAAGAATAAGCCAGCCTGTGTAAAAGCCAGATGGTCTTGGTCAGTTTAAGAAAAGCCTGGTAAAAGGGAGTCCTTGGATGCCCTCCACCCATCACATAATTTCGCTGATCTAAATTTCCAAAGAATGATGCCTCCATCTTTGGATGAACAACCACTAAATATTTGCTCCTGCAAAATTTCCCAAATATGGAATCTGGATTTTGCCCTAGCATGTCCAAGGGATCCATCTCTCTTAAAGCAAGAAATTGGTGGAAGAAGCTCTCTTTAGTTACAGTAATATCGTCTGATTTAACAGAGAAGCTTTCTAGCTCAAAGCCACTAAACATTCTTTGGCATATGTAAGACTCAAATGCATATTTCTTATGAGCTCTCTTTGCATAAACAACATCAGGTTCGATTGAGTTTGCAGCAGCATCAAGGTCCCACCCAGCTGCTTTCATCATGTTGATCAAAGGTTTAGAAAAATCATGAATGGCTTTTGCAGCTGCTTCCACAGCAGAGGTGAAGAGATCTGGAGTTAGATCAACAGGGAAAAAGCCATTTTCATCTTCAGATTCTTTGGTAGACAAACCTCTAAGCTTCAGATTTTTCTCTAGTTTTGCTCGCTTCTGGCTAGCCTCCTCAATCTGCTGCTGCAATTGGTGGATCTCAGAGTCTTTATTCTGAATTTCAGATTGGAATTTCTTCACCATGACCTCATAAGTTTTCAGAAGACTCTGTTGTTCTTGAATTTCTGCAGCTAATCGTGAGTCTTGGGGAGAAACACACACGGGTTTTGGATTGTTCTCCCTGTAGAAATGCTTGAGTTCAGACAGATTTTTCAGCTCACTGATAACAAGTTTATCAGCAGTGTGGATTTTATCAGGGTCATAAGGAGTATGAGCAGATTGTAGCTGGATATAAGCTGACTTCAAGGAAGAGATGTTTGTAAAAATTTTAGATATTAGAGTCTCCATTGCTTCTGGATTCTGATTCCTGGCCTCTTCCATTGGTTGAGGATGGACCTTTTGGCTGTTGCTCTCACGTAATTGGGTCTCTTTTGCTCCAGTGGGTAGCATAGCTAACGCCAAGAAAGAGATGGTTGAACAAACTTTCTGTCAACAGAACAAAAATCAACTTAGCCCACAAGCCTTCAAAGAAGTTTAATCAACCTGATTAGTGCAGAAATACCATTTTGTACAACATTAGATTAGTATTGGATTCCTATTTCACGTGTTTACAAAAGACAGGTGAAGAAAACTAAACAGACTTAAAACACGTGACGTATTCAAATACAAGGAAATAGAGATAATATTGTATTAAAGTCCATTAACCCAAAAGGAGACATGGCCACTGAAGCAAATAATTACATCATTATTGACAAAGGATATATGTTATAACAAACTATGTCAGCAATAAGCAACTACCATATCAGTATAATACTGCTACCCAAAACAATTTCTTTAGCTGATGATATCCCAATCTTTCGAGGCCATAGTTTCTTATACAGCATGTTTAAAAATGAAGGTTCAAATTCTGGTTATTCTGCATCTCACAATTACATCTTCCAGTATATCAAACGTGTTCATTCTGGAAATATAATATAAACGAAATAAGATCCATGATTTCATCACCACAAGGATCCATGATTCAAAAAAGGCCAGCTCACTATATCATTTGCCAGTAGAACGAAATATTATAATTCTAAAATCGAATTACTAAACTATGCGGAAATGAATAACCTATTTGAATTGACTAAATGAGACATATGTCTCTTACATCCATTCACTCCAAACATACTGCGATGCGACTAACCATATAGCCATAAATCTTGGAAGACATGACCAAGGATCTACTTCTGGTCTACATCATTTTATCAGAGTGCCTTGTTTTTCAGAGGCTATTGTGATTAGCTTATCAGAAGAAATGAAACAGCTTTCTAAGAAAAATAATTATTTTTACAATTTTCTCAAACAGGCCTTCCAATTGAAGCGCAATTTTCTTCAAACAATCAAATCATAAAAGAAATGGCCCCTAGCCTTTGACATATACATTCAGTGTCTCACCATTTCAGTTACTGGAACTACTCACCATTCCCCAATTGCACAGCATTAAATTGCAAGTATTCTAACCAAAACCAAAACTTCCGATAAAAAAAGAAAAAAGACATCCATTCAGTATACAAATGAAACTGTGAGAACGAGTTTTCTACCTAGAAAGACTGCATTTCAACAAGAGAATGAATCCAGCTAGCATAATACCCTTGAACCCTAGATATTACAAAAGAAATATTAATACGAGAGAGGATAGCTTCAATGCGGTAAAGAAGAATAAATCAATCCTAATCCACAAGCAAAACACAAAAAAAAAATTCTATAACAACCCCGTGTCACAAGAAATTCCCAGAAATTCTAGTGTCTCTGTCACAATACAAAACCCTAACTTATGGAGAGAGAAAAAAAAGTGAATTTTGGAGAAGAGAACAAGTGGGCACGAAAGAATGAAGCTTAGCCAAGCAAAAGAAAAAACAGATCTGAGATTTAATTTGGGATTACCTTGTTGGGAATTTGAAGGAAGAGTGAAGATGAAGTGGTGGTTCAGTAAAGCGAAAGCTTCACAAATAGCGAAACGATGATGGGCTGTCGTTTTTGTTTTTCTGTTTTTATATGTTCCATTTTCTTATTGTTGTTTTGAATTTTGTTTGTCTATTTATTTATTTCTTGTTCCCACCATTTCACCGAATTTCTGATCTTTCACTTTTGTAAATGGTAAGATGTTAAATGATTTTTTATATATCTTTCGATTAATTTTATTATCGAATTCTTTGTTAGTATCTAGTTGATGACTTTGTTTATAGGAAAAAAATAATTATATATTAATACCCTAAAGTAATTTTACGTGATGTTGGATGGTTTTTTATTGTATGACCATTGCGTTTTTGTACTTTTCGTAAATATTTATATAACTAGTACTTCATTTTCATTAAAAGTTTGTATAGGAAATTATTAAAATCATAAATTATTTTTCTTATCATATATTTATTTGAAAAAGTAAAATAAAAATAATTTAATAACTTTACATTTATTTTTATAAATATAATAATTTCTTAAATCAAACCATTCTTAAATTATATTTTTCAATTATAATAAGGTGGTTTTACCTTTCAAAATAGAGGAAAAGGGTTAGTTTTTTTTTACTTGTATAGGTTACAGATTCAATTTTCACTCGCTCAGTGACATGCATATACTTTTGTACAAGGTTCTTTTTCGTTAAATGTCACGTATTTAATTTGAATATTTGAAATTTATGTATGTTGGTTAGGGGTGTCAATATAGGTTTGATTTGTTGGGCCGGTCTGTATACCTGTAAAAATAACACAAGGTGGGTCAGGATAGTGAACTTGCGGGCTCGCAAAAGTCCGCAACTCACGCAAACTGGTCAGCAGCCCACGCAAACTGGTCCACAAGCCCACATTAAGAAAAAATTGACACTTGTGTATATCAATCACTCTTGTTCTGGAGTCTTACATTAATATTTCAAATTTTGTTATGACCGTAAAAGCAAGTATTATATATTTTGTAATGTTCTAAAATTTAAAGAATACATCGTTTATGTCAAAGTACGAATATGAATATGATGAAAATGTTGAATTATCAATTTTTCATCCAATTTCCCTAAGTCTTTACTTAATTTTATGAACTTGTTAAAGTTTTTCAATCTTTTAAACATTGAAAGTTTTATCATAGAAATTTAAAACATTTTTTTTAAAATTAAAAAAAAAAAGTGGATTGGCCCACAACCCTATAGACCGCACTTATGCAGGAGGGACCAAACTTTTCAGCCTGCATTAAAATGCAAAACAAGACAGGCCAACCTACATTGTGCGAACCGGTCCTAAATGGGTCGGGTCAGACCGCATTACCACCCGTAATATTGGTCCAAATAATTTGAATCTTTAAACATAATTTTTTACTTAATTATCACTCTCGTACAAACATCATTCTCATAATCATGTATATAGGAAAATATCATAAACCAAATAATAAAGAAAGAGATGATATTGTCGAATATCTTTGAAGGAATTATGGATAGTATTTAAATTATTTATACTGTTTGACACATTTTTGCTTCAATGTTAACTTAAATACTATCTTGAAATGCGCTCGAAACGTCAGATAAACTTAACAAAATTTGGTTAAAAGGACTAAATTCACGCATTTTGAAAGATGAAGGACTAAATTGGTCAAAAGTTTTGATGAGGGACTAATTCCAAATTTCGCTGAAACTTGAGGGACCAAAAACATATTTAACCCGTCAAAAGGACGTGATTGGGGCTCATCAACAACAAAGCCATCAGATTTATGAAAGGGAGAGGGTTCAGGTTCATGAAAGGAAGATGGGTCAGGTTCCTGACCTCCACGAGCGTACTCTTCTTCCACATTGCTCAGCTCATCTTTTAATTGTCGAACAACCCTATAATTTCTTTTCAACTTCCTTTTGCACCATTGCTTAAATTCAATAAAGGATATGTCATCTATTCCTTTTTTTGGGATGCCATGTCCACCTACATTTAAGGCATCACGAACAACATTAATGTTTTTTTCGTCTTCAGTTAATTCCCAGTCAAGAACAACCTGCATAATGATGTCCAACCTTTATACGTTATTGCTACACATAATATAACTTAATAAACTCAAATAAAACGAATGGAATACAATAGTTTGTTATATTCAAACGCGGACTTGATTCCGTGAGTCCTAATGACCAACGATGGCCAACTCAAAATTCTCGGGAAATTAACGTCACCTTCATAAGACCCTAACGAAAGTAGTCGACAAACCAAAAGCTGAAAAAAATATTCAGGAAATAATTAATCGTTAAATTCACAAACACAAGGCAAACAAAATCTAAATTGGCTTAAATAATAAATACCTGCAAAACAGCCACGGACCCAGCTACAGTTATGGCAGACGTGTTTTGATCTTGCCTTAAAGTGTGGTAAGCACAATTGAAACCTTCTACCAAAAAACTATGGACAGACCTTGACCAGTTGTATTGATTCAAGTTGTCAAGGTTATCCAACAATCTAAATGACATGTTTGTTACAGCCCTAGAAGTCCTAGGGAAATACAAAAGAGCAAAACACAGCAACAAGTACAAACGACAAACATTGTCTACATTGACCACGTCATTGTCATCGCCACTTTGTAAATAAAAGTATATTCTATTAACAATGTCATCTATTGTTATTGGTTCATGTTCAAATAATGACTTCAGCACCCCACACACAACACTATTGAATTCTACATCAACCCCGACAGCATTGAGACCCAAACAAACACAAACATCTAAAACAGACAACCATACCAAATGTTGCCTGATACATATGCTTTCATGTTTAGGGACCCACCGACTAAGTGTATGTTTTAACAAAACTCCATTGATATCCAACGGTTTCACCATGTCAACACACCACCTAAATGGAGTGCCTCCAATTCGAGAGCGATGGCTTGCTCTCAATAATCCATTAACTTTAACAATGTAGTCTGTTTTACAATGGTTGCGAACCACAACCTACAAAACAAATGAAAGTGTTAAAAAAACATGTCAGAATACATCAATAAATGAACTTAATGAAATATAATAAAAAAAATGAAAAATGAATAGTTCACTACTTCTCCTTACGACTTCTCTTGCCACCGAAGAAAATTACTGACCTGCAACTTTTTTATACTTATCTTGCAACCCAAGCGCAATTATGATGTAACCCACAAAACAGTTTTTGGATAAATTAAGCTGACAGATATTGGCAGTGCATAACAGACAAATGTGTCCGCTCGTAAAGGGTGGACCCCTAGTGTGCATACCAATAGTAGAGCCCATTCCACTTCTTGTAAACCTAGTGTGACTTAATATAAGGAATAACTAGTCTGCAGGATTTTCCAACTTATCTTCCAACCAAAGAACGATTAAGGTATAACCCAAACAAGAGTTTGTGTACAATCTAAAATTGACAGATTTTGGAAGTGCAACAGAACACACAATTTTATCCCTTACTAAAATAGCAGACCCATCGCATTTCTTTAAAAGAGGGTGTTACTTCATTTGGGAAAAACAAACTATCCAACATTTTATAATTTATCTTGCAACCCAACAGCAATTAAGGTGTAACCCACGACACATATTATGCACAAATTAAAATTCACACCTTTTCGAATTGCAAAACAACACACAATTCTACCACTTGCAAAAAGGTTGGACCCCAACAATGCACACCAACACCAGACCCCATCCCACTTCTTCTAAACCAGGTCTAACTTCATTTGGGGAAAGACTAGCCTACAACAATTTAAAAGTTAACTTGCAACCCAGGAGCAATCAAGATGTTACCCAGCAAAGAGCTTTTGCACAAATTATAATTCGCAAATTTTGGAACTACAAAAAAACAACACACAATTATCCCACTTACTAAAAGGTTGGACCCCAACAGTGCCAGCAAGACCAGACCCCATCCCAATTCTTCTAAAGCATGTGTAACTTCATTTGGGGCAATAGTAGGTTGCAACAATTTCAAATTTATCTTGCAACCGAAAAGCAATGAAGATGTAATCCACCAAAGAGCTTTTGCACAAATAACAATTCGCAAATTTTGGAACTATATAAAAACACACATTTTTCCCACTTACAAAAAGGTTGGACCCCAATTGGGCACACCAACACCAGACCCCATCTCACTTCTTGTAAACAAGTTGTAAGTTCATTTTCTGAAAAACTAGCCTCCAACAATTTTATATTTATCCGCCAACCCAAGACCAATTATGGTGTAACACACCAAACACGTTTTGCACAAGTGATAATTGACAGATTATGGAATTACATAACAACACAAAATTGTAAATGAATCAACCATAATCACACACATTTACCTTCCTTAATACACCATCTTCTTCTTCTGCCATACGTATCCAAAATCTCCAATCTCCTACTAGAGTAAACAGTTTATATAAGGAATTGCAATAAATAAACAGCAAACACCACACCCAAACAATAATTCGCGATTAAACAAAATTAATAAATTTTAAAAGCCATGAATCAAGGCTCGTGAAGGTGAAAGAAAATGGACCTTGCTCCTCGAACGTGCTCAGCCCGCGAGACAGACAGGACAATCGCTCGAAAATGCGTGCTTCACTGTCATGGTTACAGAGTAGGGTGGAAGGATGCGTGCTTCACTGCTGGACTACGGCTTTGGCGGTTGCCATTGGGCTCGACTTCTTGTTGTGATTGAAAGTGAGGGAAAGATAGAGGGGAGGTTGAGGTCTTGATGAAGATGAGTGCGTGAGTGAGTGAACAAGAAAACGGCAGGTGCGGATAAGCGGTGGGAGCAGCGGTGGTGAGCGTCGAAATTGGGGAAAACTTTAGGTTAGGTTATGAAATTGGGAGTGTGGAGGGGTTCGGGGATTGAGCAACGACAGCAGAAAAAGTTGCGTCCAAGTGTTGGTGGAGACGGAGCGGGAGAGGGAGAGGGAAACGGTGGAGAAAGAGGTGTGTGTGGTGCGGGAAGGGTTATTTGGGGCTGTGTGTGTGCGGGAAGAAGGCCAGGAGAGGGGTCTGTGTGTGTGCGGGAAGAAGGCGAGCACAGGGTTTGCGGGCGCTTTGGAGAAATGGAGAAGCGGTGGAGCGGTGGAGCGGTGGAGCAGTGAAAGAGTTTTCAAAAACGAAAACAGAAATGCGCGGACTGCTGTGCGGGAAATGTGGCAACTGGCTGTGACTACACGCGCGTGTGCGGAGAATGACGCTTCCTGATGCCAATTTAATTTTTCAATTAAAAATAAAATTTAAATCCAATTTCTGTTGCCACGTAAGGTGGTCATGAAAGTGGTAACTTTGGGGTGTCAATGTATCATTTTTCCAGTATAATGGTACATTCAAGTCCAAAACAGTTGCAGTAGGATATTAATAGCATTTATGAGAGAATGAAAACGATCTTGCAGACAATAAAATCAGAATCAAAGTCAGGTAATGTCTGAAGGTAAGGACATGATCTGAATTCTAATTAAGTATACACTCTCTATTGTGAGATCTCTAACTTGAAGATCAGAGTATCTGCAGATACACCATCCCGAGAAGCACCACCAGATACGGTTTTAGAAAAGTGAAAGCGGAGGATAGAAAATTCTTGAGACAGTTTGATTCCGTACAAGAACAATTCTATTATTAATTTTTGGTGGAACTATTTTGTTATTAAAATATAATTTTAAGAGTGAGTTTGAAGTGGAAGAACTAACACTGCTGTCATTTAAGCTGTTTCTTACTGACCAAGTCATCCTCCTGAAAACATAAAGACTTAATATCCTAAGAAAAAGATCAACAATAACGGTTCTCCTCATATAACTAACTTTTGACATTCACCTATACAGTGTTTGAAGTGTTTCAAACAGCACGGTTGCAGTACAAGTTCATATTGATATCCCAAATTAGCTGCAAAATATCAGCTATTTCAATGATATGCCTACCTTTTAGAATACAGTCTTCAAAAGAATGTCAATATTACAAGATAAGGTTTACACCAAATTAAATTTACCACACTAAAAGAATAACACTTCTCATCATCTGTTATAGACCGGAGAAACCCCTTATCACACTTTTGACACTTTCTTCTTATCATCTTTTGTAGACCCAGAAAACTCCTTGTCACTTTAGACACTTAATCCCACCTACCCAAAAAATAGAAAATTTGTAACCCAATAAAGTTTAACGATGAGTGCCCCCTCAGCAAAAAATAAATAACAAGAAACACATCCTAGTCTGGGTTTTGTTAATTGACAAAGCAGATCAAAACATACATAAAAAAATTGAAATGAAACCCAAATGAGAAAAGAAAGAACAAAATGAGTGTTTGAGTAATGAAAAATTAAAGCTAAAAGGTGGAGTTAGAATCTTACTTTGTGTCTTGGTACCAAAGTAAAATGTATAGTTGCTTATCATTTCGAAGTAAAATGTATAGTTGCTGTCGCAGAAAGGGTGTGTGAACACTGGTTATTTATCACCCCTTTCCACATTTTTTTTTCATTTGTTTTATTTACCAAAATAATTCTGCTGATAGAAGTTATTTTGTTTTATTATTCAAATATTATGGTGATTAAAGATAACGAGGCAAGTGTCTGGGATGGGACAATAACATCAGTGTTGTGATGGCCAACAACAATGACAATGATGAAAGTGTATATCATTTAGAATTGTTTGGTTTATTCCCAGTTATCTATGAAAATCTTAAGGGGAAAAAAATAACATCTTTACAAGTTGAGCTGATGTGTGTTGTATAATCCTTCAATTTTATGAGCAATCATGACAATCCATACTTTTTTCATTGGCATAAATGTCTCCTCCTCACATACTTGTTACTTACAAGATCACACAAGTATACTTAGAATCTTAACAACACTGCACATATGTCATCAAAAAAGGGAAATCACTTTGGGCAGTCCCAGGGTCCCTCCGTGATAGTGTTTTTTCCTCATTGAATAAGGGGATTTGATCAAAACTTATGTCTAAATTAATCAAAAACATATATTCTACATTGAAACATATATCATAATTAGAAGAACCGATTTTGTGTATTCTCCAAACAAGCAATACAATGGAACAAAAAATTTGGTTTATGAGTATAAATCACGTTGAATTAGCTCAAATTGATCATTTTGAATTTCCATTTAAGTGCAGAGGCCATTTTCTCAAAAGCAAAAAAGCACTCCTTTTGAAGAACACTCTTGTTACAACACAATCCTAAAAGTACAAGTATTCAATATCATCATACACCATACACGTGTTAGATAGAGACCATCTAGTGTAATTATTGTCAAAACAACAATCAGTACAAGATTGCTAAATACAACAATCATATCAGAATCTATATAGAAACAATGTGAAAAATGTAATCTTCAAGGTGCCCTTCTACAAATGGACCCCAAAAGAATAATACAAATATACCAACCACACATTATGCCTTTGACCGTCTAAACTCAAACCATATCTCATAATGGTTGAATAACAAACTATCATGAGTTTGCTTCCCAAGATACTCGAGCCCCAAACTTGCAAGCCTCTTCGTGCATTCTTCTCCTCCCAACCGTGAGCAAAACTTTATATTATGTGATACAAAGATTCTTCCATCATATGGCTTCAATTTAGATGCTAATCTTTCCATTCCAGTCCACACAAGTTTATCAGGCATATGAAGGAATACAGCACTAGCATAAATCAAATCATAAAATGTGCCAGAACCAAATTTGCTGAAATCCATGTCTTCCCCCTTAACTATCAAAGGTCGTTTGTGTAGAAGGCCCTGGGCAGGAAGTTCATACCTAAATGCTGCCATCAGAGACAACTCGTCTCTTTCAAGACAATGGAAGTGTTCAGGATTTAGGTATCGAATGAAATGCAAACCAACTCGAAGAGTGCCACAGCCTATCTCTAGCACCGATGAGTCTGGTCTGAGTTGAGTGGCTTGTGCAAGGAACTCAAACACATCTCTTCCCCCTGCCCAAGGTTCGCCATAGTTGCTATGGTGCTCTTCCACTAGCAGTTCCCCAGGGCATGGGAAGGCAGTGTGATTATCTGAGTCAGGTTTCTCATAGTGAGATATGCCCTTAAATCTGCGCTTGGAAGAACAAGTTGAGATCAGAAAACCAAAAAGGGTATTCAAATATCCATGTTCAATAACATGAAATCAGAAATTGCAATCAATGCCTCAAAAATGTGTCCCAAGAGGGTAACTAAACACTCCCAAAAACATCGTTGTCTAACCAAAAAAAAAAAAAACCTCAGAGTATGAACTATATTATATATAGTGTTTGAATATGCACACCCCTACTATATTATTCACAATCAAATGGATAAGTACTACATTATGAGAAAGAGGCGAACTGTCACCATTATAAATTGAGAATTCAAAATTGAAAAAAAATGTCAACACTAAAGGTGGTGAAGGCAATGTTTAAAACAGATTTTCACAGAAAGATGGACAGAAAGTAAAACAAACTTCAGTCAAAAGCATAGCATCATGCAAAAACTATTTTAGAGACAAAAAGAAAGGCAACAGCACTGAGTTTTCCAGGAACACAAATTTCCACTCATTCTCTTGTATCTTCTCTCACCTTCTATGACTCCTGCAAAAAGACTAGCCTACTCATCAGCTAGTTAATTTATTTTCCAAATATTGCCTAATATTTAGAGTCTGAATTGTTAGAACTTTCAATCAATGCCCTTACACCCTCAATGTGCTCTCCCCCCTTCAAAAATACAACTTTCAAGGCAAACTACAAACTGCAGGCTTCTCATAAATCACTATTGTGATGACTAATAATGAAGTTTAATGGTAATCCCAAAAGAAAGATATGCACATATACACACACAATTGGATTAAAAAGTCTGAGAATTTGGAAGGGTCTTACTGTCTCAAATCCTCAAGTTGTTGAGCCCTGGTGCGAGGGTTAATACCCTTGCGAAGCACATTGTCATGCATATGAAGCCCATTTACATGGATTTGATACTTCACCCACTCAACATCCTCCTTCCTTGTTGACAAGGGAGCAATACTGTTGCCAGACTCCTTCATTGGCAATGATGGAACATCACCATTGCTAGACTCGGAAACACCAATACCAACACTCCTAGCCATGGAAGGAGACATGTTTGTAGTAGGGCAGGAGCAGGATGAAAGAGAGGACAAAAGGAAGAACAGGAAAACCGTAGCCACTAATGCAGATAGAACCAAAACAGGCACCGATACCACCACACCCTTTGACATTGCTCGTGAAGCTGAGAGTGCCATCTATGACTAACCACAGCTTATTATAGCCTGTGAAGGAAGAAGGCAAATTGAGACTAAACACACCTGTTGTTGTTGAATGCTCAATTACCCATAAAATTGTAATTACCACAGTGCAATAAAATAGAAATCTCAACTAAACAGCATCAAAGTTCATTTATATGGGGCATGTTTGGTTTAGTGTTGTGTTTTTTTCTGTGTATATAAGTTTATCCAAAAGCACAGTTATATAACTACAACTCACTAAGTGACATGATGCACAAACACATAAAGAGAGCTAAATCAAAACCCAATTGAAGAATCCGTCAATGGAGCATACACAATCATGAAAGTAAGCAACTTTAAACATCCAATTTCTTAGGGTATTAGAAATGACCTAGATGGATAATTGATGCAGTGAAGAAAACCAGAAGCACTAACAGCATTTTCAAGAGTGGGTTCAATTCAAATCGAGCACATCATAGACATGGAGCATAGATCGTGAAATGGGTGAGAAGCAAGATGAAAAAACTATGGAGACACATTGAAATTCGTTGCAATGAATCAAAGAAAGCAGGAATCTAAAATTAGTACCGATTAGAGAGTAGGTCTAGGAGGGGATGGAGCCACGAGGTTAGATTGCATTAAAGAAGAAAGCGAGAAGAACAAAAATAAATTGTACAAAACCTAAAACATTACTTGAAACAGCGGAAGAATTAACACATGTTTTGTGGTTGTTGTAATATTTTTATATTAAATATATTAAATAACAAAAATGTTTTTTAAGGTTAAATTGTTACGTGTGAAAGAAAGAGTGATGTTACCTAGGAATTACAAACACAATGGTATAAATGTTTGATGATTTTGATTGATTTTTTTCGTTTTTTTTTCTTAAATATTTTAGCTTGTAAAATATTTTTTATTATGTAACAATATAAGATGTATCTTATGTGTATGTTTTGTTACTATTGTTTTTAATTTTTTTTATGTCTTTTAATATTACTATTTAAAAAAATACAGAATAATTTATAATAAAAAAGACTCAGATTTTTTCTAGGTTTGTTGTCCTTATTGGATTTATTATCTTCTTTATAAGTTTTTCTGTCATAGCTAAAGCGAAGAAAGAGATGGTTGAACAAACTTTCTGTCAACAGAACAAAAATTAACTTAGCCTACAGGCCTTCAAAGAAGTTTAATCAACTTGATTAGTGCAGAAATACCATTTTGTACTACATTAGATGAGTGTTCGATTCATATTTCTCAAATGAAGTGTTTACAAAAGACAGGTGAAGAAAACTAACCAGACTTAAAACACATGAAATATTCAACTTAAAAGGCCTTCAAAGACATTAAGGCAACCTAATACAAGGAAATAGAGATAATATCGTACTAAAGTCCATTAACTCAAAGGAGACATGGCCACTGAAGCAAATAATTACATCATTACTGACAAAGGATATATGTTATAACAAATCAAGAACAAATCATGTAAGCAACACGCAACTACCACATCAGTACAATACTTCTGGTTGCGACTAACCATATAGCTAGAAATCTTGGAAGACATGACCAAGGATCTACTTCTGGTTTACATCCTTTTATCAGAGTGCGTTCTTTTCAGAAACTATTGTCATTAGCTTATCAGAAGAACTGAAACAGCTTTCAGAGACTTCTGTTTGTTTTTTTTTTTTCTAAGAAAAATAATAATTATTACAATTTTCTAAAACAAGCCTTCCAATTAAAGAAGCACAACTATCTTCAAACAATTAAAAGATAAAAGAAATGGCCCCTAGCCTTTGACACAGACATCCAATGTCTCACCATTTCAGTTACTGGAACTACTCACCATGCACAGCATAAAATTGCAAGTATTCTAACCAAAACCAAAACTTCAGACAAAAAAACAAAGAAAAAAAATAAAAAAGACATCCATTCAGTACACAAATGAAACTGTGAGAACGAGTTTTCTACCTAGAAAGACTGCATTTCAGCAAGAGAATGAATCCAGCTAGCATAATACCTTGAACCCTAGATATTGCAAAAGAAATATTAATACGAGAGAGGATAGCTTCAATACGGTAACGAAGAATAAATCAATCCTAATCCACAAGCAAAACACAACAAAAATTCTATAGCATCCCATTCCACAAGCAATATAATTTATGTTTTTATATGTTCTATTTTCTTATTATTGTTTTATTTTTTATTTGTCTATTTATTTATTTCTTGTTCCCACAATTCCACCGAAAATTTGACCATTCACTTATGTAGATGGTAAGATAATTATTTAATTTATGTTAATTTTTATAGGGTGGCAAAACCGGTCAACCCAGCCCGTTTTGACCCGTCCCGACGTTAGCCAAGCAGAAAAATACGGCTGGGACGGTCCAGCCCTTTTTAAAGAAATGAGCTGAAAACATCAACCTAACCCGACAATGGGAAGGCTGGTGGGTGGTCCGCCATTTTTTTTTTCTTTTTCATTTTGGACGTGGCAGTTGGGTAATTTGTAGTTTTTTACGACCCATTTCAGTAAACCTGTGTATGCACAATTACAGACATTTATATAACATGAATCAATAAACCTGTGTATTCACTAAAATTGCAGGCATAAAACTAATCATTGCAGTGACTGAAAAATTTACTAAAGTTGCAGTGGCAAATCCATACAATACAGCAAATTAACCACAACATAAAATCTGCATAAACCAATCTAACATTATAAACACTAAACCACAAATAAAATCCCAATTACAGTGGCTGAAAAAGTCACAAAATCTCAATCCATCATCACCACAAATTAGGGCCAATGTTTCATTATTTAGGGAAAATGAAAGATAAATTGGGAAGTTACACTCAATCGAAGAACTACGGCAGAGAGGAATCGAAAAATTTAGGGCAAATTCAGGACAAAGGAACCAACCTCTCCACCACGTCAGCCTTCGCGGCCGCTGAAATTGGTGGTCGTCCAAGACAAGGTTCAACAACGGCGTCCCCTACCTTCGTGCGACATTGTCGTCGCAGAGATGAAAATCGAAGAAGAACATGGACGTCGTCGCAGAGGGGCTTCAATCAAGAAAAAATCGAAGGAGATGAGATGCTTGAGAGGAGATTGTGTTTGGGTTCGGCTATTGAAGGAGAAGAAGTGAGTAACTCTCTCGCAATCGCACACAGAAGGAGAAGTGAGTATCACATCTACAGCACCGACCTGGAATAGAAGTGAGTATTACTAATTAATTAGGAGGAAACGGGTTGCGGGTTGGCCCGCTATAACCCGTCCAGCAACCCGTCGCAGGTTGGAATATATATTGATTTCTTGAAAACACCAAAAAATGTATTTATCTTTTTTTCTTATAGATTATGGTAATAATAAATAAAATAGAAATGAGTAATCTACCATATGATGGTTTAACTTTTTTCATGATTATTGAAGTATAAATTGTAGTATTTTTTTTATCATAATATCTTAAAATTATATTTCACATGATTTTTATTAATTAATAGTATAAAAACCTTAATACTAATTGTATATACACACTAAATTCTATCCATAAAGTCCTTCAAAGAAATTCGACCATATCATCAATAGTTTTATATTATTTTATGTTAAATTAAATAAAAGCACTATGTTCATCTCTTTGTTATTTCATGTAATAATTTTCTTTTTTGGTTTATGATATTTTCCTAGACATGATTATGAGAATGATGTTTGCACCAGAGTGATAATTAAGTAAAAATTTGTGTTTAAAGATATAAATTATACCGATATACATAAATTCTAAATATTCAAATTCAATAAGTAGCATTTAAGAAAAAGAGCCTTATTAAAAAAAAGTGTATTTATCTTACTGAGTGAGTGAGAATTAAATCTGTAGCCTATGCCTAAACAAGTAAACAAAAAACTAATATTTTTCCTTTATTTTTAAAGGTAAAACCACCTTATTACAATTAAAAAATATAGAATTGAAGAATGTTTTGATTTAAGAAAATATTTATATTTATAAAAATAAATGTAAAGTTATTAAACTATTTTATATTTTACTTTTTCAAATAAGTGTATAATAAGAAAAATAATTTATGAATTTAATCATTTCCTATATAAAATTTTAAGAAAAATGAAGTACTAATTATATAAATATTTACAAAAAATACAAAAACGTAATTGTCATACAATATAAAAACCATCCAACATCACGTAAAATTACTTTAGGTTATTAATATATAATTACTTTTATCATGAAAACAAAGTCATCAACTAGACACTAATTAAGAATTCGATAATAAAAAAATTGAAACATATATAAAAAATCGCTTAACCTAAATTAAATAATTATCTTACCATTTATATTAAGTGAAAGGTCAAATTTTCGGTGGAATTGCGGGAAGAAGAAATAAATAAATAGAAAAATAAAAAATAAAACATATAAAATCATAAAAACAAAAACAACAGTCCCATGTAGGGATGTCAAAAAAATTCGTACCCGCGGGTATCCGCGGATAAAACCCGCAACGGGTATCCGCGGATAAAACCCGCAACGGGTAGGAAATTGATATTAAAAATGGATACTCGCTACCCGCGGGTATGGGTATTTTTTATACCCGCATGTTAACGGGGCGGGTACGGGTATCATAGTATCCATACCCGTGGATACCCGTACCCGCTAAACTTTACCTTATATA
>Ga0214544_1005981_pt1 | contig 22977 bp, 14 predicted proteins | sample CNSS3metaG_FD_160074 | JGI IMG/M metagenome (GOLD analysis project Ga0214544, IMG submission 160074) | Root nodule microbial communities from cowpea collected in UCLA plant growth center, Los Angeles, California, USA - CNSS3 | ecosystem: Host-associated > Plants > Roots > Nodule | place: USA...
TATATATATATCCTGCTTTTATTTAAATTGATAGAGATATCATATATTTATATATTTGATTCTTTTTTATTATTATCAAATATTTTATTTTATTTGGTTTTACTTTTCCCTATGATGGGACATTGCACTCTATATATTGAACAAATGTTCTAATAAATCAATAAGCAAGCAAGTTCTCATTGAGTTGTTTTTCACCAAACTTTTCTTGGGCATTTTTGTACGCATTCTTTCTTCTTCTTCTCATGGCTTATACATATCTAACATGGTATCAAAACCAAGTTAAAGCCTATTCTAGCGAACTTTCTTGGACATTATGTTCCACCCGATATCGGGCCGCTAACGGACCATCCACTAATTTCTTGTCCCACGCTAGTGGTGATCATGGATTGAATTTTTAGTGATCCAATCCACATCCATTTTGGATTCAAATAATTGGATTAGATTTTCGATCCAAATCCATTTTTTCAAAAAAAGTAGATTGGATTTTTTTTAAATCCAGATTCAAATATTTAGATCAAGTTTAAATCCAGATCTAAATATTTGGATCAAGTTCAAAATCCAAAATCCATTTTTCATAAAATAAATTCAAATTAAATTTTTTAAAACTTGTGTCCATAGGGCTGACACCATAGACTTTGACAGATTTTTTGTCGGAGCCAACAAGGCCAAATTTCAGCATGGGATGAACTTGGATGACTTTTGAACGAATTTTGGTCGGGAACAACATGACCAAATTTGGGCCAAGGTCGACTTGACAAAATTTCAGTCGAGATCGACTTGACTGAATTCGATTGAATTTCGGCTAGGGTCGATTTTGCCTAATACGACCAAATTTTGGCCAAAGCCGACTTGGCCAAATATGGCCACATTTGGGCTAGGGCCTAATCAGTCAAATTTCGGTCAGAGTTGACTCTACTAAATTTGTCGACCGAGACCGACTTGACTGAACATGACCAATTTTCGATCACAGCCGACTAAGTTGAATAGAGTCAAATTTCGTTCAGGACTTACTCAATTGAATACGGCTAAATTTGGGCTAGTGTCGACTCAACCAAATTTTGGTCATGACCAACTCGACTGAATTTGGCCAAATTTAGGTCAGGACTGACTCACCTAAATATGACCAAATTTCGGTCTTGATCGACTCTGTCGAATACGACCAAATTCAGACTAGTACCAACTCGGTCAAATTTTGATCGAAGTTGACTCGACTGAATTTTGACCAGAGCCGACTCGACTGAATTTGGCCGAATTTCGGTCGTGGCCGACTCAGTTGAATACGGCCAAATTTCGATCGTGACCGACTCATTTGAATACGGTCAATTTCATCCTAGGCCGTCTCAGCCGACTCACCTAAATCTCAATTCGGGCCAACTCGATTGAATTCGATCGAATTTTGACTAGAGCCAACTAGGCTAAATACAGCCAAATTTTGGTTGCGGTTGTCTCGGCCGAATACGGTCAAATTTTGTCTAGGTCGACTCAGACCAATGCAGTCAAATTTGGGTCGGGGTGAACTCAACCGAATACTTCCAAATTCTGTCCAAGACTAGCTGGGCCAAATTTCGATCGGGACCGACTTGATAGAATTTGGCCTAATTTAGCTAAATTTTGTATAGGGTCACGCCAACTAAATCAAATACGACTAAATTTGGGCTAGTCCGTCTCAACCTTTAGCGTAACCTAACCAAAAATATAAACTAAAAATTTGGATTGGATATTTTGGACTATCCATTTTGAAATCTAGATTTAGAGTATGGATATACAATTCATAAAATGTAGATCATATTGATATCCAAATTCAATAAAATGGATTGAATTTTTAATAAAATGAATATTAAATGGATTGGATCATAGCAAAAATGGATTGGATCATGAAAATTAGATTTTTTTCCCATTCTTAGTTTAACTTTTTAGATCATCCTCTGCTTCCTTCCACTCATTTAAGAGTTTAATAAATATAAATTATTGTTGTTATACTCATAATTTTTATTTTTATGTGTTAAATAAACATTAATTATTACTTTTACCCTCATTTTTTTATTCTTTCAATTTTGAATGTATTTAATCTCTTTTTATTAATACATTTATTTACAAAAGTATAATTTAAATTTGTTAGTACAAATGTATGGATACATTAACAATTCTTTTATTAAACTTCTAAAACTTTTAATTAAATTGTAAGCTTTAAAGTTTATGAATATAAATTTACAGGTTTAGTGTTTATAGATGTCTCACGTCGCACGTCTCAGGTCTCACGTCTCACGTCCCACGTCCCTCGTCTCTCACATCCCACGTCTCACGTCTCACGTCTCACGTTCCACGTCTCACGTCTCTCATCTCACGCCTTTCGTTTCACGTCTCACGTCGCACGTCCCTCGTCTCATGTCTCACATCTCACGTCCCACGTCGTCTCACATCTCACGTCTCACGTCCCACATCCCACAGTCACATCTCATGTCTCACGTCTAATGTCCCACGTCTCATGTCTCACATTCCACGTCTCACATTCCACATTTTATGTCCCACGTCCCACGTCCCACGTCCCATGTCTCACGTCTCACGTCCAACATCCCACGTCCCACGTTTCACATACCACGTCTCACGTATCACATTGCACGTCGCATGTCTTTGACTTCTCACGTTTCACGTCTCTCGTCTCACGTCTCACGTTCCACGTCTCTCACGTCTCACGTCCCCGTCTCACGTCCCACGTCTCTCACGTCTCACGTTCCACGTCTCACGACCCACGTCTCTCGTCTCTCATGTCTTATGTTCCACGTTCCACTTTTCATGTATCACGTCTCACGTCTCACATTCCACATCCCACATCCCACGTCTCTCACATTCCATGTCTCACGTCTCAAGTCTCACTTCCCACGTCCGACATATCACCTCTTACGTTTCACGTTCCACTTCTCATGTATCACGTCTCACGTCTCACATCCCACATCCCACGTCTCTCACATCCCACGTCTCAAGTTTCACTTCCCACGTCTCCCACGTCTCACGTATCGCGTCTAACGTCTCACGTCCCACGTCTCACGTTTCACGTAACACGTTTCACGTCTCATGTCTCACGTTTCACATTTCATGTCTCACATCCCACGTTCAACGTTCCATGTCTCACATCTCACGTCCCACGTCTCACGTCTCACATTACACGTCGCATGTCTTTCACTTCTCACATCTCTCGTCTCACGTCTCACATCTCACGTTCCACGTCTCTCACATCCCATGTCTCACGACTCTCATCTCTCACGTCTCACATTTCACGTTCCACTTCTCACGTCTCACGTTTCACATCCCACGTCTCAAGTCTCACTTTCCACGCCCCACGTCTCACGTCTCACTTTCAACTTTCCACGTCCCATGTCCCACGACTCACGTCCCACGACTCACGTCCCACGTCTCACGTTCCATATCTCATGTCTCATGTCTATGGTCTCACGTCTCACGGTTCTCTTTTCACGTCTCACGTCGCACGTTCTTTGACCCACGTCTCATATCGCACGTCTCACGTCGCCTATCGCACGTCTCTCACGTCTAATGTCCCACGTCCCATGTCTCATGTCCCACGTCTCACGTCTCACGTTCCACGTCTCATGTCTCATGTCTCACGTCTCTCGTCTCACATCCCACGTCTCACGTCTCACGTCGCACGTCGCATGTCACACATCTCTCACGTTTCACGTCCCACTTCCCACATCCCACGTCTCACGTTTCACGTCCCACGTTCCAAGTCTAACGTCTCACGTTCCATGTCTCATGTCTCACGTCTCATGTCTCACGTCTCACGTCTCACGTCTCGCGTCTCACGTCTCTTGTATCACGTCTCTTGTTTCACGTTTCACGTTTCACGTCTTACGTTTCATGTCGCATGTCCTCTCACATCTCACGTCTCTCGTCTCATGTCGCACGTTCCACGTCCTACGTCTCACCTTCCACGTCTCACGTCATACGTCGCACGTCTCACATTATTGCACTAAAATACTTGATTCTTTCATAAAATAATGGTGCTTTGGTTTACTGGTTGCAGTATAGCTGAGGTTTTTATTTGCTGTTTATCCTTCTTCAAATTTCTTATTGATCGAAAGAAGAGAAAAAATATTATTTTACCGGAAATAGGAAAGCGAACCTTATGCAACAACAATAATTTGAAGCTTTTGCAGATGTATGCTATCATTACATGGATGATTTTAAAAAATTGTTTAGATGTTGGCAGACAATATTTTTTTATTGGTTTTTTGTTCTGACATTCAATATGCAAAGAGATGTGTCACAAAATTCTAATCAAGGATGAGCAACAAATCCATTTTTTATAATTCAATCTATTTTTTCTATGATCTAATCCATTTAATATCTATTTTATTAAAAATTCAATCCATTTAAAATCCATTTTATTGGATATGGATATCAATCTGACATATATTTTATGAATTGGATATTCATTCTCTAAATCTAAATTTTCAAAATGGATAATCCAAGATATCCAATCCAAATTTTCAGTTTATATTTTAGGTTAGGTTAGGCTAAAAGTTGAGACCGACTAGTACAATTTTAGTCGTATTTGATTGAGTTGGCGTGACCCTATACAAAATTTGGCCGAATTCTATCAAGTTGGTCTCGATAGAATTTGGCCCAACTGGTCCTGGACAACGTTTGGAAGTATTCGGTTGAGTTCACCCCGACCCAAATTTGACTGCATTGGCCTGAGTCGACCTAGACAAAATTTGACCGTATTCGGCCGAGACAACCGCGACCAAAATTTGGCTGTATTTAGCCTAGTTGGCTCCAATCAAAATTTGGTCGAATTCAATCGAGTTGGCCCCGATTGAGATTTGGCCGAGTCTGCCCTGACCCAAATTTGGTCGTATTTGGCTGAGACGACCTACGGTGAAATTTGGCCGTATTCAAATGAGTCGGTCACAATCAAAATTTGGCCGTATTCAACTGAGTCGGCCACAACCGAAATTCGGCCGAATTCAGTCGAGTCAGCTCCGATCAAAATTTGGTCGTGTTGGCCTCGACCAAAATTTGACCGAGTTGGTCATGGCCTGAATTTGGTCGTATTTGGCAGAGTCGATCGCGACCAAAATTTGGTCATATTTAGGCGAGTCGGTCCTGACCTAAATTTGGCCAAATTTAATCGAGTTTGTCATGACCAAAATTTGGTCGAGTCGGCACTAGTCCAAATTTAGCCATATTCGATCGAGTAAGTCCTAAACGAAATTTGACTATATTCAACTTAGTCGGCTGTGATAGAAAATTGGTCATGTTCAGTCAAGTCGGTCTCGGTCGACGAATTTAGTGGAGTCAACTCTGACTGAAATTTGACTGATCAGGACCTGACCCAAATGTGGCCATATTTGACCAAGTCGGCTCTGGCCAAAATTTGGTCGTATTAGGCAAAATCGGCCCTGGCCAAAATTCAGTCGAATTCAATCAAGTCGATCTCGACTGAAATTTTGTCGAGTCGACCTTAACCCAAATTTGGTCACGTCGTCCCCGACCGAAATTCGTTCGAAAGTCATCCAAGTTCATCCCATGCTGAAATTTGGTCTCATTGGCGTCGACAAAAAATCTGCCAAATTCTATGGTGTCAGTTCTATCGAAAATCTAATCCACATCCATTTTGGATCCAAATAATGGATGTGGATCCAAATTTGTGTCCATAGGGCTGACACCAAAGAATTTGACAGATTTGGCTGAATACTTCCAAATTTTGTCCAGGAGCAACTTGGTCAAATCTCGATCGGGATCGACTTGACATAATTTGGCCTAATTCGGCCAAATTTTGTACATGGTCACGCCAACTCAATCAAATACAACTAAATTTGGGCTAGTTTGTCTCAACCTTTAGCCTAACCTAATAAAAAATATAAAATAAAAATTTGGATTGGATATTTTTGATTATCCCTTTTGAAAATCTAGATTTCGAGAATGGATATCCAATCCATAAAATATATAAAATGTAGATTAGATTGATATCCAGATCCAATAAAATGGATTTTAAATGGATTGGAATTTTAATAGAATGGATATTAAATAGATTGGATCATAAAAAAGATGGATTAGATCATAAAAATTAGATTTTTGTCTACTTTTATCCCACGCACGAGATGAATATACCTCAGCATAAGAAAATATGTTGGAAGTCTCATATCAATTAAAAATAAGTCCAATTTCCGGTATATAAATAGAAGCGATCCTCTTAAAAACACCACGCTCATAATGATAATTCCACTGGACTAGAAAAACAACTTTTATAATCTTGTTGGACTGGTATGAAGTCCTTATAAATGTTTTCTAATATAAAAAATATGAGAAACTCTATTTAAAACAAGATAACTTTTAGACGACAACTTTATCTTCATTTGTCTGTCCGAAACTTATGCCATGCTTTCATTCCCCATACTCACGGTATATGTGTTTGATCCATGATATAAAATATAAAATATAAAATTCTAAATCAGCACACATTTAGTACTCTTTTACTTTTCTCTTACTTTTATAAATATTTTAGATTTAATAATCGAAATAAGTAACATTCATCAATCCATTGAAAAACAGTCATCTTATATTAAAATAGAAATAAAATTAATTAATTTAGAACACGTATTATTTAAATATTTAAAATAATGATAATAAATTCAAGATTTATTTGACACAGTTTCTATCTTATATAGGTACTTCAAAACTTTAATAATGGACATGATGAATATAAGTTTAAAGTGTCTTCCATAATTTATAAAGTTTGCAACTATATAATGAAATAATATATATATGTATATATATATATATATATATATATATATATATATATATATATATATATATATTGTAGAAATTAAGAATATCGAAGAAAATTGTTTCCATATTACTGTAAAAATAACATAGGACATAACTGATCATTTACATCAAAATAAATTAAATTATAAGTTAAATAATTTTTTTGTCTTTGTATTTGTCAAGTAGTGTTAAATTGGTTCTCTAACTTTTATTCATCTCAATTTGATTATTATTTTTATAAAAATGATTCAATTTGGTATTTACCGTCAATTTTGACCAAACGGTACTAAAATCAATGTCATATGTCAATTTATGATTTTTTTAGTTTTTTTTTTTATTTTTAAATTTTTTACACATGTCACTTCGCAGTTGTATCACATGTTAAAATGATTCAATTTGGTTCCTATATTTGTTTTTAGTTTCAATTTAGTCCCAATTTTTTGTAAAAATGAAGTAATATTGTTTCTTCTTAAATTGAGACTCAATTTACTTTTTTATGTAAATCTTATGATGATATTCTTACTAAAATTGACATTTTTATTAAATATTTGTAGAAATATTTTTAAACAAATTCTTTTTTTAGTTTTATTATTAAACAAAATTAAATCGAAAACCTAATTTCAATAATTAACTATTTTGTCATAATATATAAAGGCATCAATGTACCATATTATACAGACTCAGTAAAGATTAAAAATTAAATAATTTGTCACACATAGGTTTAGGAACTAAATTTCAAGTTAAAAAAAAACAAAGTTTAAAGTTTTCTATAGAATTTAAAGTTGATTTAAAAATATTTATAAAATATTTTAAAAAAAATATTAATTTTAGCAAGAATATCATTATAAGATCTATACAAAGAGTAAATTGAGTATAAATTTAAGGAGGGACAATATTGTTCTATTTTTATAAAAATTAGGCTAAATTGAAACTAAAAACAAATATAGGGACCAAATTAAATCATTTTGACATGTGGCATAATTGTGAAGTGACATGTGTAAAAAATTAAAAAAATTAAAAAAATATATCATAAATTAACATGTGATGTTGACTTTAACCTCGTTTGGTCAAACTAACGACAATGAACAAATTGAATCATTTTTACAAAAACAATAACCAAATTAAGAAAGAAAAAACTAGAAAACCAATTTGTCACTATGTAACAAATAAAAATATCAAAAGACTAATTTAATTTATACTCTTCAAACCGCTGTAAGGCCCAATTTTATTTTCTGCCATAAAGTTCAAGGGTTGGCCTTAATCTGTTGGGCCTCAGGGTTGGCCCATAGGGTGCTAAGGCCCTAAAGTTGCTAGGGTTCCCTTTCAGCCTCACTTTTACGAAAACAGAACCTAAGAAGTTGCCCCTTCCTTTTTAGAACGCTCTGCTAGGGTTGGCCGTCAACTTCCCGAAGCGAACTTAAGCCCTTCCTCTCCATGTAAGTTGCTTCTGAACTCGTAGTAGCCTTCCTCTAGTTTTATTTTTGACATTTCCGTGAAGCTAATCTTAGTAACCTGTTCTGTTTGTCCCACTGTTTCCTTTCAGCCACTGATCCTTGTTCCTAGAGTTGCTGCACTCTTGTTCGGTGTCGAGGTCGCGCAAGGATAGTCTACTAGCTTATTTCCAGGTAAGGGAAGTTAGGGTTTTTGCCAAATCTATGTTTCTTTTGTGATTGCTTGATGATATTGCATGATTTGATGGGATGGTATGCTATTGTAAGTTTATGAGATGATATTGCGTTGGTTTGGTGGTAATATTGGACTGTTGCACGAGAGAACATTGTGGGCACTGATTTTCTCGCCCAAGCGAGCATGTCTCGCCTAGGCGAGATCAACAGGGGCTCGCCTAAGCTGCTTCATGCGAACGATCGCTCAGGCGACCCACGTCCTTTTTTTGAGCGAGCAAGCAACTCGCCCAAGCGAGAGGGGTCTCGCCTAAGCGAGATCCCGCATGGGGCTACTATTCCCCTTTTTGAGCCCTCGCCTAGGCGAATGGGGCTCGTCTGAACGAGACCCTTCAGCCTGAGCGAGGAGCTAGGCAAGGCAGTGTGACACTGGTTGTTTATTATTCTTGGATGATTGGCACTTGCTTGGATATGATTATTATGATGAAAAACATGTGATGAACTGTTATATATATGTGTGATATGATTCATGAATGATGAATGATGGGTATGGTATGAACTTGGCATGTAAACTAAATGAGATGGTTGGTGTTAAAGTGGCATGGTATTGGCATGAACTAAAATCCCATATCTATGGTTTGGGAAAAATGGATGGGTATGGAACCACTGGGAAAGAAACGAAAGAGGTGAATTATCAAGAGTTGGTATGTGATGCATATGTATGTGTGTGATAAGTCTTTCTTGATTGGTCTGGTATGCTTGGTCTGTGTCAGTGCGTAATTCCTTGGAAATCTCTAGGTGGGATTCCAGGGTCGTGCTTCAGTGGTCATGACGTAATTCCATGGCCCCTGTTAGTGGGTGTCCATGGTGGTGTCCCATCTATATAACTTGGTAAGGATTCAAGGTAAGGATTGCATCTGACACTCTAAGGAGTCAGTTAGTCTCACTTAGAGCGGATTGACTCCTATGATGAGAGTAACAGGAGGCCTGAAACTCATTAAGGGCTAACCTTGTGTGTGAGTGAACTGATTCATTGTAACACTTGTAACACATAGCTCGGGGGTGAGCACAGGTATCCACCACAAGTGCAAGCATCCGCTGAATCCGACCAGGTTATATGTATCTGAATCAGTCGAGTCGAGTCTTAGTGTATTGATTGAAAGGTCATAACATGCTTGGGTGGTATTTGTATATTGGACTATGAAGATATATTTGATTGCATGATAAAAATCTTGTTGGCTCTAGCTTACCCTTTTTGCTTGTTTGATTGTTTTGTATGTTGTTCTTCTATCCTTGCGATGATCATCAATTTATTTATGGGAGCAGACGTGGGAGGTACTCGAGGTCAACAGAGGAGGGATGATTCCGCTGCTTAGACTACATGGGTTGGACTTTACCTTCTTAATGGGCTTTTCTATAGGGCTATGGCCCATATACCTGACTGTCTCTTGATTTATATACATTATGTTAGACTTTTTAACTAAATTTTCCTTTTGGGTATCGTGGTGTGCCTTGGGTTGTAAGGAGTCAAGTTTTAAACTCCAGGATTGCGCTATTATGTTATCTTTATGTGACGCTTCCTTTAGTTTCGTTTATTAAATTAAATGGGGTGTTACAACCGTAAACGAAGTTCTCCAACTAAAAAGTAGTGAGTGCACAATAAAGACTCTTTGGATGATTAATTAGTTGAATATAGGTATTTGTTTTGAAATTAAATGTAAAGGTGGGTATTCTGCTCATCACTAAAATCTAATTAAGATAAATTCTCTAAACTTTCAAACAACTTTTCAAATAATCATTGACCAAAAATTTAATGTGATAAACTTGAGAGACATAACTTTCTTTTCAAAGTTAATTTAAAGTTTAATTATACTTTTAATTCTCTAATTATTTAAAAAATTCAAAAAAAAAACTCATAATTCTTATTTAGTACAATTAAGTCCTCTAAATTTTTAAAATAATTGAATTAAATCCAAATAATCCATTCGTATTTAATTGTAATTTGAATTATCCAAATCCAAATAACACCATAAAATAAATGGTTGAATTAAATTTAAAATTGTTATACTCAAATTATGTTGAATCAGTCAAGTTAGATCCGAACTTGACCTCCGAAAAAAACTTACGTAATAAATATTTTTTTTAAAAACTGTAAATTATTTTGTTGATGTTGTCAACGACTTTTTATTACAAAATTTATTGTAAGAAAATCAAACTCAAAGGTAAGTTAATTTCTAATTACACTTCAAAAATCTTCACTAAAAAAATTAAGAATAATTTTTCTTTCTTTTTCTCTTTCTCTCTCTCTGTTTGATGTTGTAGTTTTAACCATGAGTATTTGTTTTTTTTTTCACCGTTGAAATAGTTTACACAGAAACTTTATACATTTAAACTTATTCCGTGTAGAAAGAACAAAAGCAACACTCATCACTCCCGTGAAGCCAAATTAATCCTTTGTCACCAATTTTTTACATAAAGGTGAAGGAAGGATAATTATCATGTAAATACTTATTGTCATTAATATATCTTCATCTCTGATTTTTCTTTTTCTAAAATGTCATACAATTATTTTTCTTTATAAACTGGTATATACAATTATTAGAATGAAAACCACTTTACTTTTACTATTTCTATAAGTTTTGAATGAAATAAAACCAATATGTTGTTCCAATAGAATAATAAACAAACTATTTATTAACAATCAAATCAGTAAAGTGTAAAACATTTCACAGAAAACTGTCTCATGATTTGTCACTTTTTCGCACGCTTGAAATGAGAGTACACGCTTGCTTGAACACAATAGAAAAAAGAAAACGAAAGAAGACAATCCACAGAAACAAAAGAAGCCTCTGTGTCTGTCTCTGTGTTTCTTCTCTCTCCTCCCATAAAGTAATTAAAGAGGATGTTCAACTTCCAGGACCATTCTTGGTTCACTGCATTAAACTCTTCCCAGGAATTACTATCATACATTATAAAATATCCATACAAATACAATTTCATTCAACATATTAATATAATTTAATTTTCTTTAACTAAGCACAGTGTGCTGTCAATTCTTTTACAGCTTTGGACCCAGATTTCAATCATATTTCAATCTTAATAGCTTCACATATTTTTTCTTGCTTTTGTTCAAAATCATGTAATTAAATACAATATACTTTAACAACATTAAATTATGACAGTTTTTTCATCAAGTAAAATTAATTCCACAATTAATCAAGTCCATGCAATTAACACTTTCGTTTTATACATAGCATACTTTTAGCATTTTATTTAGTTATTCATAATATAAATGAAAGATTGCATATAGAATTAGAACAAAACATTACATATTATTGCTGAAGATTCCATACAAATTAACCACAAATATAAGGCTAGAACACGAAAAAAGAAAACATCTATGGAGTTGCAGGTATTTACAGAAGCAATTTTGTGAGTAACATGTTCGATAAACAAGGAAAGGAATGAACTTGAAACTGCCACTAAAAATGCAAAACATGTCATGTCATGTGACTCAAAATTGCTTCTTCTCTACCAAACCAAAAACCCTTGAAAAACAAGTAACAAAGAAACTTGCTTGCTGAACCTACAGAAAAATAAAGCACTCCAATGACACGTGTGGGTTCTCTAATGACTCCTTAATCGAACCGCCGTCGTTTCTCTGCACGACATCTTTAGTCACCGGAACCTTCCGCGTCGGCGACCGGATATTACTCCGGCCTCCACGCGATGGTGACCTCGACCGTCGGATGGACCCCTGGCCGGAAAGACGGCGTACCTGATCAGAATCTCTCCGGGGAACCGGCCGTGACCTCACCGGAATTTCTGGCTTTCTCGCCGGAGATTTCTGCCTCCGGTCCCCGGAGCTGATTCTATTGCCGTTCACGGCGTAGGAACGCTTCCGGTTCCGAGTTACGTTGCTTCTCTTGCTTGTGGCTTCATCTTCTCGGTTTTCTGTGACCGTCGTCGTGGTGGCGGTGGTGGTGGTGGAGAAACTCTCACCGTTGCTGCATGTTTCCGACACAAGAGACACTTCCTCAGGTTCCAAAACTTTTTTCACGGGCACCTCTGGGGGCTGAATAACGGGCAATTGGGTCTTCATCTGTGGCTTAAAAGTTGGAATTTGTTGCAGTTTGGAGATGGGTATTTCAGAAAGAACCTCTTTCACATATTCCTCTTCAAGGGGTTGTGGGGTTCTGATTCTGCAGTTTTGTTGAAGGGATCCACGGTGGGGTTGTGGGTGCTGAGGTTCATTTTGGGGTTGGTTGGTGCTGAAGCAGCAACCCATTTGATTTTTCAGAACAAGCGAAGAGTTTTGAGTTTCAAGTTGCGACAACGTTATTGGAGTAGTGGTGGTGGAAACAAAGCAGTGTAGAATGTTGTTGCATGGCTTTGGTTATTTGGTTTTGAAAATTTTGATGGGTAAGGGAATGAAAAGTGGAGAATTAACGGCTATTGAAATGTAGGGTGAGTTGGGGAAAAAGGTTGTGAGAGGAGAATAGACATTGTAAGAGAAAAAGTGGAACACAGAAAAAAGTTGTAACTAGTGAGGTGAATTTAGATTGAGTGAAGCAAGAACATGGTTGGAGCTTCTTAAATAGCTTTGATCTTGCTCTGGATCAATCACACACTTGCATCCAACAATCTTAAATTCTGTCTATGCTATTATTAGGAAGAAATTATTTTTTGTTTGTTACTTTTTCAAATTTTTGTGAGAAATGATTCGGTATATAGTGTACCGAATAATGTTAACAAAGTTCAACATAATTAACTAGTAAATAATTGAGCTTTTTAAATAATAATCAAGCGAATGAAGAAGAGTTTGTATTTTTTGTATTTATTTTGTATTAAAAAATTGTATTGCTATGGACAGGTATTATTTGCTCATAACTTTGGCGGGATAAAATCTAATCTAAACATTGTATATTTTCCTTTTAACTAAAAATATATTTTGAATTTAATGTGATTGTAAATGTTTATTACTTGCGTGCTCTGCATGGGGCAATTAGTAAGCATGAATGTTCCATGACATTCATAAAGGTTGAGCATTCTTTTTACTGATTTGTCCATATAGAAGAACTTAAAAAAAGAAAAAAAAAAATCAGTAAGGATAAAGTATTACCTTGGATTCTTTTAAGTAAATTATATATAAGTGCATGGCTACGTTTTCAAAGCACTTTTGGGTCATTTTTAGTTCTTTTACTTGAAAGTTTTGTTTCAATGTTTGAATTTATAAGGTTTTTTAAAATTTGAATGATGAATAATCTCTATTTTCAAAACTTCATTTATCATGGTGTTTTCTTTTCAATAATTTTTTTCTCTAAATATTTGAAAATGAGACTTTCTTTAAGTAATTCAAATTTAATTTTACTTAAGTCAACATATTGGTATATAAAGTTAACATAGATAGTTATTACTAGTATCTGTTTATATTTCGCATAAAAGAACACTCTTACACAAAAGCTTGTCAATTATTATTTTCTTGCAAAGCAAAAAATGATATTTGATTAAAAAATATCAAAGAAAAACTTTTGTATTGGCTCTAGGAACGGTTAGATATTGAATTCATTTTATGACATCATATTTATGGGCCACGCTTTGCAATAAAAGCTAGTTTATGATACAACCATGGTTATAAAACTCCATTCGAATGTAGGGTTTATTAAAAGAAGGAAATTGCAGTTTGAAACTGCTTTTGCCAACCCTTTAAACTGAAGGAATTCAAATTCCAAATCTTCGAAAACTACGCGATGAAGAAAAGTGAATTTTTACGCTATTTAATATAGTTTTTAGCGCTGTTTTTAAATAGGCTAAAATTTCGCACGTTTTCTGAAATGGTAACACTTATTTCCTGCATAATAGGACACTCAATGAAATAAGATTCTCTCTGAAAATGTCATATTATTTTCCCTTTCAGAAAATGGAAAAGTTGAATTCAAAAGTGAATTCTGAAATTTGATGCAAGAAATTGAGAAGGACGAGCTCAAAAGGCAATACTAAAAGTTAATGCAAAAATGGGAAAAGATGATTCAAAAGCTAAACATGGTGGCCAAGGCTGTCAATATCATGCTAAAGAACGTAAGGAAAATAAAGATGGAAGCCTTTTGAATTGTCACTTAAGAGAGATAGTAATTTGATTTCAAATCCAACAAAACTAATACACAGAGAAAGCTATGAATACTGTGAAAAAAATTTGGTGGTTGTTTGAGTAGGTTTTTTTTAAATAATTTGTAAGCTATGAATTGATTTTGTGTTAATACTAATTTTATTAGTGTCTCTATCCATGCATAAATATACTTTATATAAGGTGGGAAATCAAAATTTCACTAAAACCATCAAATCTAGTAATTCTTGTTATTATGTCAAGATCTTACTCAGCCTAATCCTTAAAATGAAATTATATTACATTGATATTTGTTGTTCTCGTGTTTATATTTGTAGAAAAGTTAAATGTTCAAATTTGATATCTAATTAATTTCTATTTTCATACAAATTAAAATTTGATAAGAAAACTGAGAAGAAAGTGGGTGATTTTATTATTGTAATTATTAAAAATTAATTTCCCATTTCGGTCTACAATATTCACATTTATAAAATTCTAAATGCATTTTCAAAGCACCATAATCATGACTAATAATAAAGAAACATATTGATTTTTGTTTCTTAAACATCTCAATTGCAGGATATTAGTTTTATGAATTCTAATTATACTTATTGGTGCTTTGTAGGTATAAAGATTGCAAATTTTTGGTTTCCCCGTCATTATTTTATTAAAATAATTTAATTATATTTTCTATTATTTACTACCCACTGGTGAAAAAAATAATAATAAGATATCACAATTACCATAACTAAAAAATAAACTTTTTTACACAAAATGGTACAATCTTAAGGTGCAACCCGTGAGAAAACAATTACCTTAACCTGTTAAGAAGGGTTACTTCTCAAATAAATTTTAAACTTTCATAGAAACTTTTTAATCATTTTTCAAAAAAGAAATCCTGGTCTTACGGAATTCTAGAACTTTTAATATCTATATTGATAACCACTAAAACTGGCCGATAAAAAAAAAAAAAAAAACCAATAAAACTGTCCCAATATGCAACCAAAATGCCAATATAAATTAAAACGAATTGTTATTAGAGCAGTAAAATATAAGCCAATCTGAAAAATCTGTAAAATAAATATTTTGACATAAATTAAATCAGTATTATTTTTATTCAGTTCATTGAATTTGTGGATTAGCTGGACTTATAAAATAATAATTATAGTTTTTGTAATTATGTTACTATATCTAAAATTAAAAAGTATTTTCATTAATATAATTTAAATAAAAAATACATATTTTTTTATATTTAAATTATTTTCTTTTTTACAAAAATGACAAAAATAGCCTATTGGCATTGAATGGGACAAAATTTTATTAATGTGGTTTAGTCGAGCTGCCACTTTTGGCACCTCTATTGATAGCTAAAATTATTATCTTATGAAGCTTTCCATCACCAAAAACTGAACAAACTTAAATGGATACCTTGGACTCCATATAAAAACAAAGGTTGCAACCCTCTCCACACCTTCTCTTCTGATCAGCATCAGTTTGTTCAATTCTAATAGACAATGAAAACAAAAACCTCACCAAGATTTACCCCAGTAAGCATTTTACCACGATGTACACACAACCCCCTAGTACAAGGGATACCCCAAAACTTTCCATATTTCCACAGATTTTATATGCTTTAGGAATGTATTGTAACCAAAACTGATTACTCAAAGTATTCCAACTTTCAATTGTTTTACCTTCAGTCCCCACAAGATGTTGAGAGACAGGCACTAGCCAGCCTGTCATAAGTCCCAACCCAAAAAAAGAATACCTCGCCAGTCATTGCTGTGCTGGGCTATCCTTCTGATGAATGTAACGGTTACACTAAACATGGCTTCAGGACAATTTGCCAGCACAATTATATAGGCTCGCAGTAGTACGCTGCTATAAAGTTCAGTGAGATAAGTTTGAATGTTAACAACCAAATAAACCCAAATTGAGATAAAATCAACACTTCAACAGTAATATAAACAGAAGCTTTTAGGCAATTTCTCAAATAAGAGGAAAACATTTATTGCTTTTAATAACTACAGAAACTGGTATGAGTGAGTACCAGTTAAATAGAGAAAATGAGTACACGTATGTGAGAACATATACAATCAACTCTGAAATCTGCACTTTCCAAATAATAGGTGTTGGGGTTGGGTAGAACGCTGAAAAAAAAATGGCAGACAGCACATGCCCGTTTATAGATTTTCACTCATATTACACGTGGCATGAGCATCAACAACATGTACTGAGCCTGCGCTCCTTACATATAATGCACATTGGAGTGAGTAAATAAAAGAAAAAATGATAATGGATCAAGAGGATGTCAGCTTTGAGGGAGATGCAGCTCGATCCGATTCAATCATGGATTTAATATAGAATTCACCTGCTTTGTATGAAGACCTCACCATGGGCCCTGATGCCACATATCGAAAGCCCTAATGCAAAGTAGAATCAGTTCGTCATTCATACCACATGATAGCTATAATTAAATACCATATGCAACTTTTATAGTATTACAGTTTTTCCACAAATCATCATGATGCTGGATGCAACAATTAAAAGGAGAGAAATCTTCCATGATTGCACTCGCTTGGTGATGAATAAAAATAGAATGTCAGGTAAATATTGCTATTGGCAGGTCCCCTGGGTCCGGGTGTGCTAACTCCTAAGAATAAATAGGTAATAACTAGCCTGAATTTACCACGGATTAGCAAGATGCGATTATTTTACAAAAACTGAATGAGCAAAAATGATGCAGGAGATGTTTTTCATATGCCCCAAATTTTGAGACAAGAATAAATACAGGCAAGAAGCTCAAGTGTGAAAGTTTTAAAGCCACTCAAATATCTACTACGCCGAGATAAGACATGAAACAACAGAAAATTAGTATCGTACATAACTGATATTTAAGATTACATGAAGGCCAGAAAAATTGATGAGAAAATATACTATCACTAATTACTGTTGAAATTATTGGATTTTTGGTACAGAGGGACGAAAATGAAAGAATCAGAATAAGGAGTTGGATTAAGAAGATAAAACACTAATTCTTTTTTTATGCCAACACTATAACATAACCCTAGCTAAATAAGAAGTCAAGTCATGAAATATAGGGAAATCTGGAAATCAAAGAAATAGCAAAAACACATATCATACTTATCAAAGGAAAAAGAAAAACTAATCTAAAGATAAAATCTCAAAGGTACTCTAAAATATTTTGATACAATCTTAGTGTTACAAGATATTCATCATACATTCTATCAATTACTTTTGGAAACTGCTATGGCCAAAAGTACCTCAGTATCATTCCTAGGGTTTCTAGCTAGAGCATTTAGAATTTAGTCAGTTTGTTCATAGTGAGAGGTTCTTTTTATAAGTCCTAGTTAGTTGCTCCGTTAGTGGATGTACTGTTCCAGATGTTAATGATATCATTTAACCCTTATAGTTTGATTTTCTCAACCAACTTCAAGTACCATGATTGGATATGCCCAAGATTTTCGCCAAAGATTCCGGGTAGTCTCATTGAATCCCTCTATCAGCTGTTTCCAGAATAACAACCAACCTGTTAAATCGGTTGTATTCCCTCATGCTATGGGGGTTAGGCTAATTACCAATATACTAGCCCCCAACATCAAGCCGTTAGTTTGTTCATAGTGATAGGTGCTTTTTATAAGCCCTAGTTAGTTGTTCTGTTAGTGGTTCTAATATCCCATATGTTAACCGATATCATTTATCCCTTATAGTTCATATTTCTCAACCAACTTCAAGTACCATGATTGGATATCCCCAAGATTTTCACCTAACATTCTGAATAGTGTCATTGAATTCCTCTATCAGCAGTTTCCAAACATCATAACCAACCAGTTAAATAGGTTGTATTCCCTCGTGTTAAGAGGGTCAAACTAATTACCAACACAGCCCCCCAGTGTCGAGCCTAGTGGCGTAGAGACTTAAAGAGGTAGTATTTCCTTATGATAAGGGGTCGGGCCAATTATCCCCCACAGTCGAGCCTAGTGGCATTGAGACTTAAATCAGTAGTATTCCCTTATAATAAGCGGGTGACTACCGATACAGAAAACAACTAATTATGGAATATTAATGCTATCTTTTTCAACAACTCCTATGAATTCCCAAAAAAATGAGTATTTCTCCAAACAAAAATAAGTTAAATACAAACACATGAACAAAAAGACTCACCATTTCCATGCCAAGAGTCTGATACTTATCAAAGGCCTCCGGTGTAACATATTCAGATACTGGCATATGCCGCTTTGAAGGTCTCATGTACTGCCCAAATGTCATTACGTCAACACCAGCCGCTCGGACCTTTTCCATGGTCTTCACAACCTGGTCAGGTGTTTCACCACAACCTAACATTATTGAAGTCTTAGTGAGTGTTCCAGCAGGAGCATATTCCTTGGCCATCATTAGAACTTTTAATGACTGCTTAAAATTAGCACGACGATCCCGTACAACATTCTGTAGCTCTTCAACTGTCTCGATGTTATGTGCAAAAACATCTAATCCTGATTTGGCAACCTTCTCTACACAGTCATCATCTCCTCGGAAGTCCGGAGCTTCACAACAGCAATAGTGCAAAAGTCATCAAAGGAAGAAATTTTGATTAGTATTTAGAAAGGTTTTTAACCAAGCATAGTACCCTAAATAGTTCTCCATCTCAACAAATATACAATAAGATTGATACCGATATATAAAAATGAAAATGCAAAATCAAAACAAATTTATTCTCATTGACCTGTAAACAAGATATCTTTTTAACTCTGTTAAAAGCCATACCGTTAGCATATCACATTTCAGGAATAAAAATACTATGTCTATGAAATTCAGCAATAGACATTGCATGGGAAATTAGCACTATAGGTACCACCTAATATCCGACACTTCATTTTCTAAATAGATGCTTAATTTTTTAAATAGAACTAGGTGCCCACCTATCAGGATTAGGCTTGGCTTGGTTTGTTTGTTATTTGATAGAACCAGATGCCATACTATTTTCAGAAACTATAAACATTCAAATGCATACCTAGGGCTTCTATCAGGATATTAGGCTTCAGTAACTTCAGCTTCTGCACTGTTTCAGTAAAATGACCACTCCCTTGATCAGGTAAATCATCACGGTCAACACTCGTTATAACCACATAATCCAGACCCCATGATGCAATTGCTTCAGCCACATTGGTGGGCTCATCAGGGTCAGGTGGCGGAGGAGTCCTAGATGTCTTAACATTACAAAATCTGAAAATTAAAAACAAATAATTAATGGAAGTGTTCTTGTGAAAAACCCAATACATAAAACTAGAATGAGTCGTGGGTAATCATTCAAACCTTACCTGAGGTTAGTTCTTATTACATAACATTCAATACTTCTTTTGGGAAATTACACCTACCTTCCTTGCCAAGCAATGATCGTGTGTGTAGTTTCCCAAACAAAAGGATGTAATGTGTAAAAAGCACTACCCGTAAGAGAAGTCAGTGTATCACCCCAAAGTGCAGTTATAGTTATGGATTGAACGACTAAATTTTAACATGAAATTGTTATACTTCCAAACTCAAATTTAAACATTATATTAGAGCCTATTTTAGGAATGTATTCGAGATCTCACGTTCACTAATGATATGACAAAAAATATATATACAAGTTTGGGACAGGTGAACTTCATGAGATAGTTTATGGAGTTGAGTAACCAAAATTGTACATGCAATTTATTACAATCTCAGTCAATTATTCGTGCTAAGCAAGTAAACAGCTCAATCTGTAAAACATACTTATTGCTTCAAGCAAGTACAGCATTCCATGTCAGTTTTGCTACTCCAAGGGCGAGTCCTAGGTGCTCTACTTATCAATCAAACTAAAACACACCATGGATTATTTACTCTACCTATTTATCCATGTTTCCCCAAAATCCACTTTCAAAATACAAATAAATGCACCAATTACAAAAATAAATAAATAGTTGAACACATAAAAAGAAAGCGAAATGATTGGACTATAACCTGCAACCTCGAGTACAAGTGTCACCGAGAATCATGATAGTCGCGGTAGCAGTGCCGGTCTCGCCGCCGGACCAGCACTCGCCCAAATTAGGGCACCGAGCCTCCTCGCAAACAGTGTGAAGCTTCAATTCGCGGAGCTTCTTCTTAATCTGTACGTACTTCTCGCCGCCAGGGACGGCCTCCTTCATCCACTTCGGCTTCGGAAGCGGCTTCTTCTTCGTCCCAACCTCTACCGAGTACGCGCTCTCCGATTTCAGCGCAATGAAGTCCGACAGAGACGGCGACTCCTCCGCCAGCCGGTCCCGGAGCCCTGCCAGAGTATTCGAGAATTGCGACGGCGCCGCCGGAGAGGTTGCAGATGATGAACAGAAGAGTCTCGCGGCGCATTTGATGCTCCCGGCAACGCTTCTAATCCGTGAATGCATCATCATCTCTCTCTGTCTGGAACAAACACAGATCGCGTTACGCAGATAGAGAGCAACATGAGGACGAAGATTCACGCAAACTCACACCAACCACCCCCTGGGCCTCAACGTTGCTCGGAATCATTTTGGCCCAACTTTTTTATTCTATGGACCTACATTACAATAACGACCCATTTTCTCCGAATATATACACCCAAACTCTATGAACTCTGGACTTCTAAGTTCATAGTCGATAGGAAGGAGATGAAAAACATTAATATCTATAACAATACAAAGAGATTCCCTTCATACTAATTATACTCTTTATAATATAATTATTTATTAAATTTTTAAAATTAACAATTAATTTTATTTATTTTCTATAAAATTATTTTTCTTTTTTTTATTCATCAACAATTAATTTCTTTATTTATTTCACTTTATTTTTAACAAATATAAATTTATTTTATATATTAACTTAATATCATTACATTATTATCACCTACTAACATACTATTATTTATATCTAAAAAATATGTACACATATACTATAGCGCATGTATATACACTAATATAAGAGGGATACGATAAAAAGAAACATCTATTTTTAGTTCGACAATATTTATTTGATCGATGTTGTTTTTACAAAATGGTTCACACTTAGTTTCGGCTATTCTCCATGTCAAATGGGTATTCATTTTTCATCTTTATTAATTTATATGATATAAAAATATAATATATTTATTCTTCTTTTTTAATCTTATCATAACATTGACCAAGTATAAGCCCCATTTTTTTTGAGTTTTAAAACATTTTGGGTCTGGCCTTTTGGTGAGCCTAAGACCAACCCATTTGGGGACCCCAATACCCCTTTCCGGTCCCCTAATCCTTATTTTATGTCTCATTTCTAAAAATAGATTTCTCCTTTTCTCTACTTTCCGAAGTAAGGAGCTCTGTTAGGGTTTCACTCACGTTACTCTACGAGCTAGCCAAACTTATTTTACCTCCAAATAAGTTGAGTCTGTCGTTTCTTCCCCTTTTTACCGTGTAGGGTACGTTGGTTTGGGTTAGGGTTCATCCTCATGCCTGTATTTATTTTTGTATCCACGTTTCAGTTCGCTGTTTGATTTATGGAGTTGCAATGTTTCTCTGTTAAGTGTTTGCCATCGTTTTCTAACATTATTCATGTAAGAGGTAAGAGAAACTAGGGTTTCACGTTATTTCTATTTTATGTGATTAGTATTTTGTGGAATATGAGATAAGATTGGGAAAAACGTTATTTTTTTGTGTATTTCCAAGTTAGGGGTTCAAATATTCATGAAACTGTGATATTTATTTTTCTTATTCTGGAAGCGTCGAGTGGTTGCTGGGCGAGTGCCTTGGTCGCTAGGCGACTTTGCCTTTTTTCTAATATGCGCAGTTTTAGTAAAATTGAATTTCCCGACTCATTAACTGTTGGATTGAGCTCAAATTTGGACATTTGGTTCATAACATGCTATTTTGTGGTTTGACCGGTTGGATAGTCGATTAGATATCTGTAGATTGAGAAATGTGTCACATATTATTGTAGTGATTTTGGTTTTGTGATAATAAATTTTCTTAGAAATTTTGGTGTAAGAATTATGGTTGTGTGTTATACTTGATTATATGGAATTGTAGGTACTTAAATGTTGGCACTCACTTATTTGGGATGAATACTATTTTGTGATATATGTATGTCATGGTATGCATTTATAAAGTATGAGATTAAATGAAATATTGTTATGTTGAGTATGAAATGGAAAACATGACTTGTTTGGTTGGTGGTGGATTGGCATGAGACTTGAATGATTGAGATGACATGTGGAAATTGTTGGTAAAAGAGTTTCTAGTGAAATTCTTGGTGATGGTAATTAGTGTGTGTAACATCCCTTTTTTTTAATAAACTGTATTATTTATTTTAAATAAAGCAATTAGAAAATCTTATATTTTTACTAATGTTTCATATTTTATCTAAATGTAGTTTAAACATTAAAAATATATTTTATCATGATGTAGTTTTTACTTATTGAAA
>Ga0214544_1005982_pt1 | contig 22975 bp, 11 predicted proteins | sample CNSS3metaG_FD_160074 | JGI IMG/M metagenome (GOLD analysis project Ga0214544, IMG submission 160074) | Root nodule microbial communities from cowpea collected in UCLA plant growth center, Los Angeles, California, USA - CNSS3 | ecosystem: Host-associated > Plants > Roots > Nodule | place: USA...
TATATATATATATAACGTTTATACAGTTTTATATGTTAAATCTAGTTAAGGATTCAAATACAAAAAAGTTAGAAGATAAATTACTCGATTTTATTTATTTGTTAGTTTTGAGACTAGTTTAAAAATTTACAATGATTTGTGGATCAATTAATTGGTTTAGTATGAATTAAATATAACCTAATTACGAGTGTTTGATGTCAGGTTGAAACGAGTTTACATGTACTTTTACCGAACTCGAAATATAAATTATTTTTTAAATATGTGAAGTGAAACAGAACAATGAAATGACTGAATGAGTGAAAATAAAGCGGTTTGGTCTGACCACATTTTTGTTAATTGAATCTAACTAGGCGTCTAAAAATATAATATTAGAAAAACATTATTCATTAATTAAAAATTATACTTTTTACGCGATCAAACAATTAGAAATACTCTTTTCTTTATTTCTTTTACCCTTTGGTCTATGAGAAGAAAAAGATAGATGAGAATGGGCAAAAAGAAAAAATGGATGCATATAGGTTCGAAAGTGAAAGAATCCAAAGGCTATTATTAATCGATTTACGTACACTAACTTCTGGTTCCATGTTTGGTGACAGGACATGCTCCACCTGGCCAAATAACTACAGAGGCCATTGCTATCTTTCTGCCACAAAACAAATTCAATGCTTCTCTCTGTCACTGCACCATAGATACCCTTCGTGCACTATTCTTGTTTCTTCCACACATTGGGATGAACATAGAGATGAGTATGAATGTTTGGTGGAGGTGATAATAGAAATAGCTTCAAAACTAATGATATTCGCTTATTTATTTTGTTTTTCATGTATATCTCTTCTTCTTCTGTCCGTATCTTTCTTTAATCTCTTTTTTTCCGTTTATTTTAAACTAAACATATCTCATATTTTTAACTGTTGTGTCTTTCAAATTAAAGAAGAGATACAACATTAATGAATCATGAAGTTAATCCATATATAAATGATTGATACTACTCTTAATTCAAAATATTAAAACGATAAGTTTTTGGATCTTAATCTTATATGATGTTTAACTTTCTCATTTTTGTCTAATGTGGGACTTTGACTTATACTTAAATTTCCAATAATTTTTATCTTATATATTTTTATGCCAATAGCTGAAATGGATCACTAAAGGCTATTCCTTTAGTTCAAAAATGATAAAAGGGAAGCACAAGTTTATCTACTGCAGTGAATTTGAACGCAAAATGAAATCGAGGATGGAGTCGGAGAGGGAGTCTAGGGGAGGGAAGGAGGGGCCATGGATGACGGGTGAAGGAGAATGAAAAAAGGGAGAGGAGAAGGACATTATATTAACACATGCATGAAAATATTGAAATAGTAACGTAAACATATGTGTAACGTATATGTAATAATGTCGTCTGTCATATCACATATATGTAACATATATGGAAAAATATTGATTGCCATATCATTAAATTTTTAATATCGTTTAAATTTTGCATAACAGGAACTAAAACACATTTAATCCAAAATTAATTAAAAAAAGTGACAAGAATTTGGAAGGAGGAGAAACAACTTTAAAAAACCTTTATAATAAATATAAAAAAATGAGAAAAAAACCAACAAAAAAAATTACAACTAGAGGAATACTTAAAAGAGTTTGTTAAAGAGACTAGAAAGCATAAGCATATTTTGTAAAAGTTGAAAATCTTTTGCTTTAAATGTTCTATAATAACTTGGTTTCTTCTAGAATGAAGTGAAAAGAGATATAAACTAACTTGATTACCGGGTGGTTAACTTAGTTTATGAACTTAACTACCTTGTTGAAGAAGTTGCAACTTTCCTCTTCATCATAGGTGCCATTGTGGACAATTTGAGAAAGTTTATCCCATTGGTTGGTTTGTGTTGCTCATTAAATCCATTTTGTTACATGTTTTATTACAGGACACGCTTAACTGACAAGGTCAAGAAGACTCTATTGGGTCTTTCGAGAGAGGATCACCACGGAGACACAACACTCATGAGACATGAGCCCAATTCATACACAAGGAATTGACACCACTCTTAATTCAAAACCTTAAGGCAATGGTTTTAGGGTCTTTATCCTTGTATGATGTTCAACTTTCTCATTTTTACTTAACGTGAGACTTAGACCCATATTTGGATTTCTAACAATTAGAATATTGAAAATTTTTAAATATCTTTTACTTTAAGTGGTGAAATGATACATTTACTTATGAAAAGGTGGTGTTGTTATTCCATTTTAACCTTTATTTGCTCCATCTTTTGCAAAAACTTGAAAAATAACAGGGAAGAAATTATTAAATTTTTTAAATCATATGAATATTGAGATTTATTAAAAAAATTGTTGTTAAAATATCATATTTTACATGTAAAATATGCCAGTTCAAACAATGACAATTGAAAACATCATAATTTACTTGCAGAATGTGACAATTCTCCAATTGTTGTATTATACTTAAAAAGCAATGGTTTTAAACAACAATCATATTAAAATCATCACATTTTACAATATTTTTTGTAGTGTCATAAGTTTCTACACATAGGTAAGACACTCTTTGGTATTCTTGGTTAACTCTTTTTTAATTCTTCCAATGTTCTTGGTTAACTCTTTTTTAATTCTTCCATGAGTATGAAAGACTACAATATGGTTTCAAAGAAAGAGTATAGAAAATAATACCAATACTCCACTTATAACATGATTTCATTTGTACAAAAGCATACATCATTAGTAATTGAATCCAAAATTACTTGATTAAATGACATAAGTATTATCATTTATGTCAACCAATGTTAATAATTGTCAAAAAGTTGAGATGAATTATTGGTGTTTTAGGGAAAATTCACTAGGAAGGTTCAATATTATTGAGCCATGAGTAACCCATATAAAATAATATGACACCACTTCAAATCTAAAACTTTAAGATAATGTGTTTGTGATCTTATTTCTCATATGTTCAACTTTCTCATTTCTACTCAATATAAAACTCAAACTCACATTTCGATTCCTAATAATCTATCCACTCAATCACACAAGTCACTTTCACATTAGTACACTCCTCAAGCAAAAACATTTTTAACCATGAGTACTTATTGGTGACCTTTACTTATCTTATTGTTTATCTTAGTGGGACATAGCTTGCCTAAAATACTTGCTAAGAAGATTTTCAATACAAAGTTTCAAACTTTAATATCACTGTTATGGGTCCCAATGTAAATAAGGATGATGAAAAACTTGTTAACAATGAAGAATAACAAAGATGAATAGTGTGACATCCCATTTAATAGAATAACTTTAATAAATAAAACATCACATATCATAATAAAATAGTACAAATAGCTGAAAATATATCAGAATTTAACCATTATAGTCATCCCAGAATATACTTAAAATAAAAGCACCATGGGCACATAACAAGGTCATAAACATGTCTTAAAACATAAAACAGATTGGCAAAAGATTGCTCAACAGAGCAAAGAATTGCATAAAACCAATTTTTCAAAGGTTGCTCAAAAGAATAACTTTAATAGAATAAGGATGATGAAAAACTTGTTAACAATGAAGAATAACAAAGATGAATAGTGTGACATCCCATTTAATAGAATAACTTTAATAAATAAAACATCATATATCATAATAAAATAGAACAAATAGTTGAAAGTATATCAAAATTTAACCATTACAGTCATCCCAGAATATACTTAAAATAAAAGTACCATGGGCACATAACAAGACCATAAACATGTCTTAAAACATAAAACAAATTAACAAAAGATTGCTCAATAGAGCAAGGAATTGCATAAGACCAGTTTTTCAAAGGTTGCTCAAAAGAGCAATAACCAACATGCCTAAACTACACAGCAGCATCTTCACCATCTTGATGTCACCAAGAGTCTCCTCATTTGCTCACACCAACATTTGGTTATCATTGCAAAAAGGAAAACACAACAAGGAAACAGACACAAAAAGAAAGAAAAGTAAGCTAGTGTATTTAAGCATTCATATGTAAATATTGTTACATATAAGTATGTGTTAGGAATTCAAGTGTGAGTCTAAGTCCCACATTGACCAAAATTGAGAAAGTAGAGCACCATATAAGGATCAAGACCCATAAATCCATTGCCTTAAGGTTTTGGGTTGAGAGTGGTGTCAGTGTCTTATGTGGTTAGGCTCAGATTAAGACCATCACCCATTAATACAACACCAACATTTTTTGATTCCAAATTCAAAGCAATGCCTATAGTACCTTCTTCAAATTCCACCAATTCACCCACCATTACTTCATCAAGACCATAAATACGTGCAATACCATCGCCTACTTGAAGTACGGTACCAGTATTTACAATTTTTACTTCTGTATTATATTGCTCAATGCGTTCACGGATAATTTTACTAATTTCATCTGCACGAATGGTTACCATGAAAATATCTTAAATTTATTTTTTATAAGAAAAAAATGATGTTGTTCTCCCCAGTGAAACCCCCTCTATAAAATCTAACAAGTGGTATCAGAGCCAACTTATGACTCTTGACTCGATATCCAAATTATGCTCAAGTTTTCACTCAATTAAACACCCAACTGACTCTTGACTCGATATCCAAATTATGCTCTCGATATAGAATTCTAAGGAAGTATGCACTTGTGTTGATTTCTAAACTTTGCAGAGTCTAGCTACAAGAGGTTATCACCCAATCAATCACCAATAATTTTCCTTGAAACTATTTTATCATCAACATTCCACATGTTATCTCAGAATAATTATCATCCCAAGCTAAAGACATCAAGTACAGGTAAAAAAAATGTCACATCATTCATGCATAGCTTCATACATCATATTTTTAACATTAACTCAGTCAATCATAAGTTAAAATAAAGAATTAAAATTATGTAGCAATTCTTGCTTAAGCTAGACCGATCTCGCTTAAGCTAGAAACTCTCACTTAAGCTAAAATTCAAACAGTGAGCAAAGTGAAATTCTGCTATTCTCGCTTAAGCTAGATTTTCTCGCTTAAGCTAGATTTTCTCGCTTAAGTTAGAAATTCTCGCTTAAGCTAGACTGATCTCACTTAAGATAGAATAACATGTTTTGACTTATTTCAGCATGCAAAAACCAAAAATCCAAAACAACAAAAAAACAAAACACAACCACAAACATCAAACTAACATTTTAAGCACGATTCAAGACCAAAAACATGCAAGACACTTAAAAAAAGTTTTAAAGCCCTAGCTTCCCTTACTTCAAAACTGAAAGCGAACCTGCGGGGAGAGAGCCCTAATGGAATGAGCACCACAACTCTAGAAACAAACTGAAAAACTGAAAAACATGAGCATAGGAACAAAAATGATGCTCTAATAAAGACACCAAGACTGAACCAATTACAATCGAACTGAAAAAAAGAAAAAAAAATTGAAAGATTGATCTAAAATCAAGAAATAAGTGGACTGACTTGAACCTTTTTACTAAAGTTGGACTCAAAATATTAAGATAAAAAGTGAGCTTTACAAACCCAAAAAAGCTTGACAAAAAGATTAAAGAATTAAAAATAAACAGAATATTTCAAGGAAGGTTTATAAGGAGAAAAATAAATAAAGAAACTTTCAAATTTGTAAAACTCTTATATCATAGAATATTTCTTGATTCACTTGAAATATTCTACAATTCAAAAAGTTATCTAAAGAACAACGTCGATAATTTTTGGAAGAGATAAATGAAGAGTTTAAATCTAACCCATGTCACTTTCATAAAATGTTTGGTTGTAACTTCGCATGTGTCTTAAACAAACTTGGAGTCAAGTATTTTGTAATTACCATGTGCTATAGGAATTAACTAAATAGTTAATTATAAAAGATTTAGCTCTAGATTAGTGTTTTATTTAAGTTTTCTAAGATTAAAAGATGTCTATAATAGGAAATATTCCCTTCTTGGAAAATCACTTTTAAAGATTGAATAAAATTTTCCTTTCATTGAGTTGAACTTGTAAGAGTATTAAGAGTTTTCTACTCTTATTTTAATTTATCTTAATAAGTTTTCTCAAATAAAGAATCTTCCCACACTTATTTTTGGCATTTATCGCATAAGTGACATTTTTTTTGTTTTGTTTTTAAGACTGAATCCATTTTCTTTTTCAATTGGATTTTCCACAAGTGTCACAAGCTTAACCATGCTACCAATGAAACTCCCTGTTTTTATGGTTGTTTGAGTTCTCTGTAAATTGATCGTACCGTACCAACTTTGGAATCTTCAGATCAATTGATACTAGAGTTCTGTGTTGAATCATGAAATTATTTTGGTATGTTTTAAAACTTTAAAATATAATAAATTAAAATTATTTATTTTTAAAATTTAAATCATGTTAATAAAATTAGTTTAAATTTAAGTCAAACTAATAAAATTAATTTTAATTTTACACGTAATACTTTGATATATAAATTATAATACAGAAATACCACAAAATATAATCATATGCTTTCCATCTGCATAAAAGTGATGTTCTTATACCTACATTCAGAGGCGGACATGAAGTTGAGCCAAGATTTCATACATGAAGACGTTTTCAGTGAATTTTATAGTAAGTATATATTTAAAAATAATTATTTCATAATAAAAATTAACTTTTAAGAAAATTATTCTACATAGAAGTTAAAAAATCTATATCCTACTTATATAGCGTACCCAAATTTCAATCATCACATCAATCAAAATAATTTTTAGTTTCCATCTTTATCTTCTTTCCTTTTTCTTTCTTTTATTCTTTCTTTCTCTTCTTATTAAAACAACTTCAAGATCAGTTTCATTTTCCGTTGTTTTTTCTTTTTTATCTTGCTTAGCTTTCTTTATCGGGAAAGCATAGAGATTTGGTCTGCTGAAATTTGTGCCTGTAAAAATTTACAGAGGGGAATGAAAGATGTTGGTCGTTTTTTTGGGTCAATTGGGTATTGCGTAGAGTGGAAGAGGATATGGTTGGAGAAGTAGAAGAAGAGAAGAGCAAATAAAACCCTTCATTCTGTTTGTTTTCTTCAGCTAATCCACTCATCCACTTCCTCCTTATCTTCACTATAATCTCATCCTCTGTTTTCCCTTTCTCATCATCACTCACCCTTACTATTATTGTATATCTTTTCGTTCTTTCGCTTGAGGGTTGAAATTTCAAAGCAGGACTGAGTTCTCAGTAGAGTAGTTGCCATGGCCACCCAATCGCCGCCGCCTTCCACTTCCACCGCCACGGACGAAAACCCAGGTTTTCATTTCCTTCTCTTTTGCCGTCGATTCCACCTTTTGCTTTGAATTGCAACTTTTTGCTTTCTTTTCTTCCTGTCTTTAGTCACACGTGTACTATTACTATTCATTACAAATAAAAAATTGCTAAACTCTTCTTCTTCTTCTTCCGCTTTCTGGTACTAAACACCCCACACCATGTTTTAAATCATTGGAGTAACGGAATTACTATAGCTTTCTGAACGTCAGACATAATGCATAAGTAAAATGAATTCACAAAATTTGTGGTTCCAATCAGACTATAGATTTGCTCCAGAGAATATGGACTTCTAAAATACTATTATGCTATTTATGTTACTTGATTATTATTATTTTCTTAATTTCACCAAATGACCAATTTGTGCTTCCAACTAGTGTAAATAATTTTCTGCTTACTTTTTTATTCTCTCTTTAGATTAATGATTAACCGCCTACAGTAATCTTCATCAGATGCTACAAGAAAGATTCGTTAGTTTCTTCGATGACTCCTCCCACTTTAAGTCCTATATTCAATTGGAATTGGACATTTGCTCTAACTTAGATAGTCGGTCTCGAGCTTCTTTTTCTTTATTTTTTTTATTTATGTATATATGCACTACTACTATTGCTAATACTAAGGAATGAGCGGTGAGGGGCAGAGCATTTGATGGGTCATATTCATCCTTAGGCAGGACCGAAGAATGTACAAGGCTGCTAAAGGTAGGGAAATAAAATAAGATGCTTTGACCGAATGAGATGTATCGTTGAGATCCCACATTGATTATACATATGACTAAAGTAGAGCTTATAAAAAGGTTTAGGTATTCCTCACCTTGTTAGTTAGTTTTTGAGGTTGAATAAGGGCATACCCTAAATTTAGAAAGGATGAGAAAGATAAAGTTCTCTAATCACATGGCAAGATACCAGGGATCGATGGTAGGGCTACTTTCAAAATCATGTAATGAAGGACACTTGATTTTATTGCCCTTTGATAGGCTACATACCATAGATGGAGCTCCAAAATTATACCTTCGATTATAGACTTTGCTTTAGGATTTTGAGGTAAAAGAAGCATTGAATAGGATGGATACCGGAAAAGTAGTTCAACCTATAGTACACCTAAAACTTGAGTTGTGAAAGAATCAGGGAGAAAAAAGCATAGGATGGCTCATAAAGTTGTTTAACATGATTATAATCATACCGGATGAATGAAGAAAGACTTTGATCCCTATCTATAAGGACAAAGGTAATATAAAAATTGTCCAAATTAAGGGTGGTTAACCTTATTAACCATTCCGTGAAGCTAGCTTCTGAATAGGATCATTGTATCTGATAATATGTGATAGGACTCCAAATAGGGGTCATATGGTGAGAAGTGAGCATGGGCCTGTTACTCATCAAGGAACGATTATAGACAGGATAGTTAAGCCCAGAATATGGAATGTTTATACCAAAAGAAATAAAGTCGGGTCAAGTGGGGAAGGAGTGAGAAGTTAGTTAGGAAATGGGGATGACGTATAAGAAATCTCTATTATGTGGGATACTGGTATTTGAGAGAGAAGGAGAGTTTGTTGGAGTGGGAGGGGAATTGTGGTCCTTTTTGGACGAGAGTTACTCTGTTGAGGAGTCTATGACTCTATGGTTCACTGTTGCTATAGAGCTATCAACTCATCACTATTTTACTGCATAATCTGTTAAATAATACACACCTAGCTATTCAGTTCGCTTCTAGTTTCTATCAATATGCATAAACTTTCACATGGTAAGACACCCTTTAGGTGCACTACTGGTAATTTGTAACTTAAGCTAGAAGACATATAACAATAAATTATATTTTTTGACAGATTCTATCATGAGCCAAAATACCAATGGCTTATATTGTTAAGTGAAGACACACAAATGGTTTTTATACTGCATCTCTATCAGATTCCTTGTTTTTCTTATATCAAAGGTTTAGTGGCCTTCATCATTTTATTGTACTATTTGGTACTGAATTTGAATGTTTTCGTACTTAATTGGATTTGATAATGGATTGTTTTAGCTTAAGTATTGTTTTGAGTATGATAAAATTGATTTGCCGAGCCTTCTTTTTGAGGTTTAGGTTCTGAGATTGCGCAACCAGCAAATATGGATCAGCAAAACACCAGAGAAGCAGAGCCCGCTAAACCTAGTTCAACTCCATCAGTATTTGTAAACTCCCAACCGATGAGGGAAGAACAAGTTCAGAATGCTGTGAAATTTCTGTCTCACCCAAAAGTTAGAGGTTCACCTGTCATGTATAGGCGATCATTTTTAGAGAAGAAGGGCCTTACAAAGGAGGAGATTGATGAAGCATTTCGGCGAGTGCCAGTATGCCTGTTTTCTTAAAATTATTTTACCAGTCACCCAAAATTTTCTAGGTTGTTCTATCACAGGCAACCAATTGATTATCAGTGTATCAATTTCCTACATGTTCATTTGTTTTAATCCTTACCTTTGGTTCCAATCACAGGATTCAGCTCCAACTGTGCAGACAGGCGGTGTAAATCAAGGTGAAGTGTCTAATATTGAAGTTTTCCTGCGTAACTTTGGATCGAGTCAAATTGCATGTGAAATCTCTGTTTTTCTTTGAATAAATGAAGTTGTTTCTATGCATGGTTTCCATTATTTTGTTCAATGGGAACAAGAGAAAAAACATGACATGAAATCTCTGTTTACTTGATTTTCAATAAAGCTGGATAGGTATTGTTGGGTTTCACTTTGAACATGATTTATCGTAATACTAACAGATGGGCAACTGAAATCATCATCAAACAATCAGCAACAAACTCAGCTAAAAACATTGCAGCCGGTTTCACCTGCTTCTACTGGTGTTAATACTTCATCTGGAACATTACCACGGTCAAGATTTCACTGGTCCCATGCCCTTATTGCAGTTGGATTACTGGCTGCTTCAGGTGCTGGAACAGCTATAATAATTAAGGTATAACTCTTACCACGTACTGTCATGCATAATGTCAGATATTTTAAGGGGTGAGTACTTTTAATGGCATTTTACATCCTTTCTTGTGCTTGATATATTGCTTTGTCTACAAGTTTTATCATATTGCTGTTTGATCTGCATATAACCTTCAAAGTTCACTTCATGTTTTAGAAATCTCTTCTCCCTCGGTTAAAATCTTGGATACGTAAGGTTGTCCTTGACAATGATGATGAAGAATTGAAGAAAAGTGATGACAAACCAACATTGATGGAAGAAGCTGCACAAGCTGCAAAATCAGCTGCAGCTGCAGCTGCCGAAGTGGCAAAAGTGAGCCAAGAAATTCTGGCTTCAAAAGGTGAAGGTGGGTTTATAGAACTTTAATTTGCATGCTATAAAATGTCTTTGATTTGTTTTAGTACTCCTACTCTCCTTGGGCTTCTTCTATTTATGAGAAATGACTGTAGTTATTATTGCATCTGGTGTTATAATTTGCAGAGAGGAGATACTTTGTGGATGTTGTGAGCCTTTTAGACAAGCAAGTACAAGAAATGAAGTCAATGACAAATGCCATAAGAAGATTGGAAGGTAATTGACCATTACCATTTAATCTATTAGACTGACATAATAGTTTTTCAATGCTTTGAATATTTTATACAGGGTTTGATTTATAATTTTCCAAACTTGTATATTTATAACCCCTTAAGAGCCAAAAAAGGGGCTCATGGTGACCAAGAGTTTTGACAAATATTATGCACATTTTAACTATTCTAATTGGGTTCTAGCTTTATGATTCCCTTGTATTCGGCTTTCATCCAATTGTAATTATTGATGGCTTATCATGCCCAAAATTTTAGCAGATTTATGCTGGAGGTTTTAAACAATATTTCAGATTTTTTTTCCTTTAAAATTCTTATTTATCTGTTTGTCAATTTGTGAACAATATAACTTATAACGGAGTTCCGTCTCAGGGCAAGAAGATCTTCAAATCAGTCAAACAAGTTCAAAGGTCAGATATAAATAGACTTACATGGGACTGTCTCAGCATCTTTAATGAACTTTGTCACAGCTGATCCTCTTTTAAGTTGTTTTAAATAAAATTTTACTTTTGATGACTGCAACTTTTTTAAATATATGCAGCAACTGATTGTGAATGGCAAAGCGGATTATGACATGCGTTCAGGTTTTCATATTAATAATTAAGTCTCAGTTAAATTATTCTTATCTTCTGGACTATTTACCTATCATCAGAATATCATGTGCAGTGAGATCTTCATCTCCACCTGCATCTGTTCAACCATCAAGTGGTCTTCATCCAAAGTCATATATGGAGGTATTAATTATCTTGTTTTTTTCCATCCACTGCTTTATTTATGGGTCATATCAGAATGTTAATCGTTTTCCATTTTTGGTTGTCTTGTAGATTACTTGAATACTAATCAAAATATAAAGTTTAGGCATTAAATACTTTGGGACATGACTATAGCTTTCCTATTGTGGCCACTGACAGTGCTCAAGCGGCACTGTTTATTTAGTGAACACATCTGATTTTTTTTTTCTTTTGTTGGATATCTTATTTTCTCTTAGCTGTATCATCTCTTCCCTGTCTCTAAATTTCTTTAAACAACTATCCAATTTATTTTGAATTTTTGCTAAAGTAGATAATTGAAGGAACAAAAGCCCATAAGAATATTTAGATGCTTTTTGTAGGAACTTCTACCCATCATATTCATAAATGTGAAAACAGAAACGATAAGTTATAGTGTAATTGTACTTATAGAGTTATTGACATGTCCTACGGTCCAAATTATTGAAGTTAACTTTTGCAAATGCTCATTAAGAAGCAAATTGGTACCAATGCTAGGAGGAAGAAATATACGATGCCATCAAATTGGCTGAATTTAGCTGGCTGGGTTTCTTGTGTTCAAAGGAGGAATGAGGTTGGAATTAGAGGGATTGTCACTGCTCTCACAGTAGAGAAGAGGACAAGTTTGTAAATAGTCAGGATAGTTGGCATGATGAGATTGGGGAGGGAATGGTTTGTGGGTGTAAAAGAAACTGAACAAGAAAGAATCTTGTAACAAACTGAATTGTATACATTTCATTAACATGTAAAAGAGGAAGGATACAAGTGAATTTATAGCTAACCTCCAACAGGGGAGATACCTGTTAACAGTAATTAAGAACTTTATTTAATTGATACAGGAGATAGTTGTTTGCAGTGGCTAAAAACTCTGACTATGTACATACAATATTTACATACAAAATATAACTAAATATAAACTCTAATACCCCCCTCAAACTCAAGGAGAGAATTTTTCAGGAGAAAAACTCTTCACATTGAGTTCGCCTCTGTGAAAAGAAAAACGAGCTGGAGAAAAGGGCTCGGTCAGCACATCTGCCCACTGATCCAAGGCTTGTAATGTGATAGATGAAACGCAATTTGGTCACAATCTTTTCCCACACAAAGAAAACGTCAATCTCCATGTGTTTTGGTGTGGCCATGATGCGCCAGATTATGAGCAATTGACACAACATTCTTGTGGTCACCAAGAATAATCCGAGTAGTGAGTGAAACAAGCAACTCAATGAGCAAACCAAAAATCGATGTTAGTTCGATAGAAGTTTGAGCCAAACTTCTATACTCAGACTCATTATTGGAGCAAGTAGTAACTTTGTTTGCAGGACCACCAAGGTATTAAATTGGGGTCAAGATAGATGGTTGTTCCTGAAGTAATCATCAACATCATAAAAGGCTTTGAGTGACAGATTATGCAAGAGATGCAGGCTGAAGATGTAGTCCATGAAACAAAGTACCTTTAAGGCACCTTAGTAGCCGTTTAACCACAACCCACTGTGATTCTAGTTGTTTGCCCATACTTTGACAGAATTTGTTAACAGTGAAGCTAACTTCTGGTCTAGTGAGAGTAGCATATTGCAAAACACCTACCATTGAACTATATAGTGTATGATTTGAAAAGAGATTAACCCCAAATTTTAGATAGTTTGTAATTAACAGCTTTATTTAATTGATAAAAGAGATAGCTATAGGCCAACAGCTCTAACTGTGTACTGACAATATTTACAAACAAAATTAACTAAGAGGTAGGCATGAATTGTGAGGTTTTAGATAGGGAATTCTCTTTGCATCAGGGGCCCATTATTATCATTTTCTTTTCTGCATTTTTCCTGAGAATTATTTACTGATCTCTGAGTAATGGAGCTAGATCTCAATATATATATTCCTGTAGTTTCCAGTTCCCATCATTCTAAGGGTTTGTGTAGTGCATCCGTAATGCTGAAAACGTTGAATATAGACTATTATTAGCTATTTTCTGGTGAGAACCCCAACTTGTTGAAGGGGCTAATCCAGTCTGAGTGGTGCAGCCTTGCTTTTAAGAAAATACGTGCACTTTTTGCTGGCTCTAATAAATGCATCACCTTTTGAAAAGTCATCTACTCAAAATGATTTCTCTTGTTGTCTGTCATCTGGACAAGGACGTAAAGATTTGAAAAATCTCATGTAGAGCAGCTCTTGTAGTACACATGAAAGTGTTAATTGCCTCAGTTTTGAGAACTTCTTACTAGTAGTTAATGATTTGTTTGTAGTTTCTTCATATGTGATGGAATGGATACAGAGTGCTATCTATTTTTTTAAGATTTTGTTGAGTTTTACAATTTTTTCTTGCAGATAATGGCCATGGTCCAAAGAGGAGAGAAGCCTTCTAATACTAGAGTAAACCTTCATGCTTTTTAATCTAGATAAAATTAGTTGCTTAATAAATTATACACCTCGGGCACCATCAATATAAAATTATAAAATTGGTTGACTTTAAAGTTTGATTTGTGAGGAGAGGTGTTAATGTGGAGAAGACTATGGTGTGGAAATAAGATTACACGACAAGTTATGTTTATATTTTGAGTTTATTTCTCTCGAGACTATTAATGTCTATCATTAGAGAGATAGACACTGGATTTGAACATGCAACAATAGCGCCAAAAGATTTAAACATGACCCTGTCATACTAATTAGAATTTGACATGAGAGGATTCATTTCTACTCCCCTATATACTGAATTTTCAAATTTTATGTGGCCACTGTTAGTTTTATATAACATTGGGTTTTAGTGCAGGATATCAGTCATTTACCCCCCAACCCTAGTCAACAACCATCCACTCTTAGTGCCTAGATCCAAGCTTTATTACAAAATGTTTTGCGTTTCCTAAATATTTGAGGTTTATGAAATTTTTTATCTAACTGACCGACCCAAGTCTCAATATTTTTGAACTTTATTTTGGTAATCTCTGAGGATTTTCAATGAACCAATCTACAGCGTGGTAGTTTCCCGATTTTGGTAATCTAATTACGGGCCATATCTGTTAAAATATGTTCTGCAATTGGATCATCAAGGAAAAACTATTGATCTAGTTATAAATTAATTTCTAGATTTTGTTGTCAAGATCATAATATTTCAAACTTAAAGAAACTGAATTCTCTGGTAATTTTGTAATTATCTACTGTTTGAAAACATCAAATTACTGGGGGCAGTTCTAAATAGGTTTTTATATCTTTTAGAAATGAACTAAATTGTGTCGTAGTGCATGCCTTTTATACTTGGCCTCTACTTCTGGCTGAAGTTTTATTCAGGCGAAGATAGGAAAACGGATGGGAAAGAACTGGAAAATGAATAATTTATTCGTTATATTTATGAAGACATGCCAAAGGCAGGTTTTTATGTTTCTAATCTGAAAGATATAATATTTGTTCCTTCTATTTAACCCATGCAACGAACATTGAGTAATGCAATAAAGTCACAAAAACATGCTTATGAAACGGTATATTCCTTTCTCAGTTGTATTATTTCAAATGAATCTGATTTTATGCTTCAACTTTTCTTGGTATATATAGCCTTGGGAGGTTGGTCAGGTGCAAAACACGTCTACTCAGATTCTTCAATCTCAAGTAAATGGTGAAGACCTGAATACCAAGACCCAGGATACGTCTCTAGTAAATGGGGATGACCCATTGCCCTGGTGGCAGAAGAAAAATGTGAGAATCACAGAGATTGACAATGAAAATGGGTCTAATGGAGTACCTTATGCTGCTGCAACCAGTCAGCAACCAGTTCAACGTGTATGGGTTCCTCCTCAACCTCCACCCATAGCTATGCCTGGAGCTGCAGAAGCAATCAGACGCCCAAAGCAGGTGGCCCAAAAGGAACAGAAGTCAGATAATCAGTCAGTGGCTCAATCTTCTGACACCTCAGATGACGTTCAAGGGGTCTCAAAACCATTGGAATCTGAAGGTGCAGTAGAGAGCAGCAATGTCAGCTCAGTTCCGAGCTCCAATGAGATACAAGAGGAGCATGAAGTCAAATATGATGAGAAATGAAGGTGAATCATAATGTATCACGAAAAACAGAAAGTTGGAACTAGCACTTGAAGTAGCCCGTGTTCTGAATAAACATGTCAAAATCTTTGTCAATCATATATGTTTGTACTTTGAACTGGACATCAGCAAAAGATGCAAATGCACGTGTCTTTCTATGCAAGAAAAATGTTTCTACGATTATGGATGCAGCCAGTCTCACAATCCTAAATACTTGTGGGGAATATGATGATATCATGTATTGTAATATTTAGAATTTAAAATATCTTAAAAACAAGTATTCTACTTGAACAGATCTTTAACAAACTAGCGGCAATTAATCTGAGGAGGAGCAAAGAAAATGTATCTTCACAGCTCAGGATCTCAAACAGTATGTTACCTCATAAGAATTTTGTTTCCATGAACTGCATCTTGAGTGGCAATTGGTGACTTGTGACATCGAAATTTGTGACGAGCAAAGATCGAGATTTGTGACTTGTCACATGTTGATATGCACTTTTAATGGAAAAAGATATATGTTGTTGTTTAGTGCACTTTTACTTGAAATAAATCTTAGTTTTTGGTGCGACAACTGATTTGGCAGTCATCTCCACATAACTGTGAAAGGAGATTTGTTAGGTTTTTCTATCTTCCTTCATTCTCTAGTCAAAAGTACTTAGTATGATCCCTAGTTCTTATAATTAGAACATCATGAATTGGATGTCTTTGCTCATGATGAAAGATGCATTTTATAGGTTTTGGTTGATTGTTTTTTGTTATCTGCATATAAATGGTATTCTCTATCTCTTAAAATGACATTAATTTTCCAATTGATTTCAAGTACCACAAGCAATTATTTCTATTATGTTTGCTTAAGATTATGGTAGTTTTATTGAACTTCTCTATTAATTATTACCAAACCTTGCAAGTGACTTGACATGTCGATTATATTTCCTTTTAATAAGTGGTTTAACTCTCTACTATATACTTTCTTATGTAAACCATCCAGTCACAAGACAATTAATGGGCTAAGAGTAGAATAATGAGATTTTCTTTCTTCTTCATAATCTTCTACAAATTGTCTAGATGTAGAATATCTTTGTATTTTTGTGAGAATTTGTACGAGTATAAATGGGTTTTCTTTGAACTTAAATTAGACCTTGATTAAGACTCGGATAAAAAATCATTCAAAGAACACTAGAAAAACTCAATTTTTAAGCCATACATTAAAGGATGTCTTTTAACTAGAAATCTTATGTCTTGGTGATAAGATTATTCTTCTTTGTTTTCTTGCTCTTAGTGTTACTCGTATATTCTTGAAAGTTATAGACAAATTTATTCTAATACTTATTGTTCTATTATTCAATTATTATTTAGTTATTTTGATATATCCCATTAAACGAACATATAAGAAAATTTCTTACAGTACCCGTTATATGAATTTGCCCGCGATAGGAGGGAAAGACATCTTTAGCCAACAAAGAGACATTGACCGGTGGAAGTCCTTTTGTTATTCATCTTGCTCATACAATAAAAAATATTTGTGCTGATTCAGAACATTGGAGGACCATTTTCCAGGTATGAAACCAAATAATCTGTAGCGTTCTCTCTCTTCTTCTGCAGTGGTGGTAGTGATGATACGGTGCAACGGGAAGGGTGTCCTGTAATTGTAGGGTGTAGTTATTAATTATGGAGGTGTAAGAAACAACAACCTTTATACTATACTCTATGAGTTTCTTACCTTTGTGTCTGACATGGGTCCAAATCATTGTTGACTGAAATCTTAAATGAGTTATTAACGACATAATCAGTATTAACGAAGTGGTTTTTGTGTAATTAGATGATTATGAATTATTTTAGAGATGTTGTAGGATTGAAGGGTAATGAAGATGTGTTCTCATGACTTGACTCATCTGAGTATCAGAGTTGTATCGTACACTTACATATATTATTGTAATACATATAACACATAGAAATCGGAATAGAAGAAAGGAGAAACATCATTTAATGGTTCTTTAGAAGCCTCTATTGTTGAACCAAATTTTACTAAGTCCATTTTGAATTGTCAATGGTTCTTTTTTTAATGTTCAATCATTTGTTTTTTGTTTTCCATTTTGGCTCCTCACTACAGTTGCAGCAGCGAATATAAAATACAGAGAGCCAGAACAATGTCAGCAAATTAATCTTTCTCAAACATGTGTATACTAGTACTGTTTTTTGTTTAAATATTGTGAACTAAAATTAATTTATTTATAATTAAAACTATTTTATGAAGATCCTAAAATAAAGATCTGAGAATGGCAAAGTCAAAGGAATAAACACATGAGCAAAAAGTTTAGTAACTTTTTAATTACACTGTGTTTGCACGGTAAATAAGGAGAGTGAATTAATACTTATGTGGATCTCTCTGTGCTCTTGAAAAAGTTTTACTTAAGTCATGTTTTCTGCGTTAGGAAGGAAAAAGTCCCTTCAGATTTCTATTTAAGAGGCGTAAATGTTGACATTTTTCGATTTGGATTGCGTTAAGAGAAATCCTCAAACGAAAAAAAATAAATAAATCTTACTATATTAAAACTACGTTGAATTCCTGGTTTCATGATAAAATTGGGTAATTTTGACCATCTCTAAGCAAGTAACACTAACCCACAGAATTTGATACATTCTATGAACATAAAATAAAGATGAATATATATAAAGCCCACTGTGTCGGCGTTCAAGAAATGCCGAACTATGAAGCATCTTTTTCGTTCTTAATTGATTTATTCCTTTGCTAACTTTTATGTCCAACAATTTGACCTTATAATAAATAATTGTAAGGAATAGTAGATAAGGATGCATAATCATTTATTTTAGTTAAAGGGTTTTACGATTCTAATCTGCTAAAATTTAAAGCTATACTTTGCTCAAATACATATTATTGTAAACTATTATTTTTAACTCAAATTTTAAAACTTATTTACATTTTTAAAATATTGCAAATGACTTCATATATACTATTATTTACTTAAATGTAGAAATACGTAGTGATTATGTTTTTTCTTAATAATAAATTACTTTAAAATACTTTCATAACTAGATGTAGTAAATGCGTCATCTTGCGAAATTACTGTCCCAAGATAACGCATTAATGTTTTCGAAAACGAAAGGTTGATAACGTATGTTTAGTTTGACTTAATAAAAGAAGTGATACAGAAATATCTTAAATCGAGGTCAGTGTTTCTAATTAAAATCGATTTGAATATTATTATTGTTTTATATTATATTAAGTTTGAATTAGAAACCAGTTTGACAGTTTGAATTGGAGACCAATTTGAGGTATAAATTTGCAAATTTTATATATAGCAAAACATTTGACTTAGAAGTAATATATTTGAACTTTGAATGTTTACCACCACGACGTCGTTACGTGGTTGCAGGTATTTATTCAATCTTTATCCTGTTCTCAATATAATAATATAATAAAATGAGCGGTTTATTGTTTTAATTATGATTGATATTACATGAAAAAAAGTCAAAATTGATCATATTATTCATAATATTTTTTAATTACTTTATTTCTCATATGCTATCATTTTATTTTTATTTTAATATTATCTTTTTGATCCGCTACCTATCACTTGCCATATTATATGTATAACTGGTTAGATAAGTTTTCATATGTTAGGATAATATAATTTTACTTGTATACCAAGTTAAATGGTATAATACAAAATATATATATATATATATATATATATATATATATATATATATATATATATATATATATATATATATGAAGTAGTTATTAAAGCATGGAGTACTCCTACTTGAACATTTATTTTGTCAAATTTTAAATTTATCTTTTTGTTGGGATGCTAGCAAGCACCATACTCATCTTTTGCAGTGCGACAGTATCAATCATTGCATTACAACGATAGGAGTGCTCCAATTAATTTTAAAAAAAATATTGAAAATTAATCTTAAATGACTTTATTTTATTTTTGAATTTATGTTTTCAACTGATAATCTTGATTTGGAATTAAAAATAAAAAATTTAATTTGTGTTGTAGTTTTTATATATAAAATTATTTAATTTATTTATAAATATAAAAGAAAATTAAAATTACAAAAAAAGTATAACATATCTTTTTATTTAAAAAATTGTAACTTGTTTTGTGTATGTTTCAGAATCTGTGACAACTCAAATTTCTTTTAATATGTATATTCATTAAATATTCAATAATTATAAGGTTATTGTAATATTAATAGTTGGACATGAAACTAATTTATAGTACATTTTTTAAAGTTAGATCATATTATGTTTTAAAATATATTTAAAATGAATTCATAAATATTTCAAATCATGAAATAGAAATTTAATATAATTTTGTTTAAATAAATTATCTAAGATATATTAAAAAGAAACTAATAAATACACAAATGTAAAGGTAAGTTAATGCATGAAAGAATGATTGAGTAATAATATACAAAAACAGTAGTATATCAAACTAATTATGAATAATATGGAAATATATTTCATAGAAAATAAGTTTTTGAATTATCTTACCTTGTTTCTTCATATATTAGTATGCAAGTACTTACTCGGTAACTATTTTCTTTATAAAGACCAATATATAAACTCACATAATGCATTTAAAAAAATAAGCTTAATATAAAAATAGTAATAACTTATAATAAAGATTATCAAAATAAATTTTTGCTAGAAATCAATCATTAACTTGTCTTTTTTTTATTATTTATACAACTCCATTACTTAATTCCTAAATTCCTATAACTCATTCAACAATACATATTATTACATGAATCAACAAAAAATGATAATTAGTTCACATTCATCAATTCAAATACCACTTATTAGTCCACATGGCTCAGTCTAATGGTTCAAATAAACATCATTCCAAAGCTAATCAATAACAAAATAAACACAAATATCAGTTCCAAAAAACTAGTGTATTGAATTGACTCATGAAACTCTGCACATGTCATGCTTACCACCATCTAATTCTTTTTCTACAACTTGTTATCAAATGGAACTCGCATATCTCATTCAGTCATGATATGGTTAACCTCATTGGCTCCTCTGAGTATAATCATCTTTCATATCATATTGTGTCCCAAGTGAAGCTTCTTTTGATTCACACACCTAGTTATCGTCCTCTATGTGAGTTAGATATTAGTAGAGTCAGGATAGTCTTATATAATAAATCTCTTCAATACATTTTGATTGACCCTATATTCATAGTTCCTCTTTGAAAATAACTAATTTAAACTACTATATCAGAACCAAAATATCTTAAACAAACATACATCAATGGATGCAACTCAACCCAAACATCATTTCAAATCGAGGTATGAAAGCATCATTATAGATTTCTCTAACATAAAATTGTTAAATTCTAGAAATTTCTTGAAAAGCACGTGTTTGTAATCGATTACACTCGATATGTAATCGATTACCAGAGAAGATAACATATGTATCCATGTTCCTAATTAGCCCATCAATTAAACAAAATTTAAAAATCACAAATTCTAACTATGTAACCCAAGTCAAACAATGCCAAAATAAATTCATAAATTTCTCAACAATAGATACCTTAATAAACTTCATATTCCTTAATAATTCATTCCTCATATCTTTATATTCATATTTTTTTATGCTTCTACTCTATAAGTGTTACCCTTCATATAATAATAAAGTCATAAGTATAATGACAAGTATACTTCTCTTAAAAAGTTCTCATTTTTTTTGCAGCAACATTCAATCAAAACAATCATACCATCAATTAATATCTTTCCAAAACAAAAAATTAGATTATAAAAGAACGAAAATAGCTTATCTTACTTGATAAAGTTTATCTAACTCTGTTCTCCAAACCTAAACAATCTCACATGTGAAAAATCACTATCTATATGAAAGGCTTGATCAACGATCAAGGAAAATTTTTCATGATCATAAACATATCAGGATTCCCTAAGAACGAAAGAGGTAACATGAAATTGAATATAAGCTTGCATGCAAGGAAAAACAAATTTCTCTTTGAGAATGGATAAAATTTTTACCATTAAGAGAGATTGACTGAGGGTTTTAATAGGGTTCTTCGCGTAAAGTAGTTCAGTAGTGTTGATTCTTAAGGATGAAAGCTGATTCAAAATTTTGGAATAGAAAGGAAGATTTTTGGGAAGATCTAAGTTTATAGAGAAGAAAATGATCCTTATAATACTAGTATGAAAGATTGTATTTAACAAAATAATAAATTCCGTACAAAAATTTAATGGTACAAAGTATAATTTCGTACAAAAGTTTAATTGTACAAAGTTATTATCGAGGAAATCTACTAAGAGTAAAATTTACATCCTAATCCTATCAAATTATGGTATATATTGTTGAGGAATTTATGAATTTATTTTGACATTGTTTGATTTGGGTTACATAGTTAGAATATGTGATTTTGAAATTTTGTTTGATTGATAAGCTAATTAGGATTATAGATACATATGTTATATTTTCTAATAATAGATTACATGTTGAGTGTCATCGATTACAAACGCGGGTTATTCAAGAAATTTCAAGAATTTAAAGATTTTATATTAGAGAAATATACAATGATGCTTTCGTACTTTGATTTGAAATGATGATTGGGTTGAGTTGTGTCCGTCGATGTATGTTCGTTTGAGAAATTTTGGTTGTGATATAGTAGTTTAAGTTAGTTATTTCCAAGGAGGAAGTACTAATCTAGGGTCAGTCGAAGTGTATTGAAGGGATTTGTTATACGAGACTACCCTGACTCTACTAGCATCTAACTCACATAAAGGAAGATAACTAGGTGACCAGTGGCGGATCTTCAGTCAATATGGTGGGGGTGCCCAAATTTTGGTTGAATTACTTTTTTAGTTTATTTTTTGGTCTAAAAATATTGGTCGTCTAAAAATATCAAGTTGACCGTCTAATGTTTTTTAGTCTCAAATTGGTTTTGATTTTTTAAAAATTTATACAATTTGATATTTTTCGTTAAATTTCTTAAAGCGGAGTAAAAAATTCTCACCAAGATTTATACTAGGATTATGTCAATTACACAAACAAAACAAACCATTCTTATTCACAACTTCAATTTTGATGAAAAAATATTGGTCCGATTCAAAAAAAATTATTGAAAATATGACAAAATTACATCATTTTTTCCAAAATCGGGATGAAATTAAGAATAAAAAAATTCGATGACTAACTTATTATTTTTGAACGAAAATAGAAACCAAAAGAGTAATTTTAAAATTTTTATATAAATTAATAAAAACATTGTATTTACTTTTTTTATAATAATAAAAAATAATAAAATTATAATTATTGTTATCATTATAATTATAAAATTAAATATAAAATAATTTTTATTTTATTATAATTAATTTTCATTA
>Ga0214544_1005984_pt1 | contig 22962 bp, 11 predicted proteins | sample CNSS3metaG_FD_160074 | JGI IMG/M metagenome (GOLD analysis project Ga0214544, IMG submission 160074) | Root nodule microbial communities from cowpea collected in UCLA plant growth center, Los Angeles, California, USA - CNSS3 | ecosystem: Host-associated > Plants > Roots > Nodule | place: USA...
AAAAAAAATTATAAATTTAAAATATATATATATATATATATATATATATATATATATATATATATATATATATATATATAATAATAATAATAATAATAAAATATTAATAGATATATGCTGTTAGATAGATTTGGATTTTCTGATTAGGTATTTTCTTTTTGTGTAGGGTATAGAAATGGACCCCAAAGTTTAATTAATTAGTTAAATGTCAGGGTAGGTAAATTATGTTCATATATATATATATATATATATATATATATATATATATATATATATATATTATATAAGTAGAATATGGTGGTAATATTCTTCACCATCTCCCACCCTTCTTTTTTTGTTTCATATATTCTTTCTTTATCATCATGACCCTTGCTGGTAAAATAAGCACTGAAATTGGGGTTCATGCAACTGCTGCAAAGTGGTTCAACCTCTACACAACCAAACTGCATCATGTTCAAAACCTTACTGATAGAATCCATGGAGTCAAGCTGCATCATGGTCATGACTGGCATCGGAATGAGTCCATCAAACACTGGACTTACACCATAGGTAACTCAACTTCTCACCATATTAACCTACAAATCAAAAATCGCATAAATTCATTATTTTAAGGTTTGGAGTTAAAGATAATGTTAATCTCTTATTTAAATTGAACTTATCTTTCATTGATGTTGTATCTATCTCGTAAATCTCTTAACAAATTTATGATATACAAATATATATAGGTTTCTCTCCGTATATATATGGCTCAACTTTTTTATTTTACTCGATGCGAAACTTAGATTAGATTGATACTTGAATTTTCTCAAAGTCCATATTACTACGATTTGGAAATAATGATTCTGATTAAAGAAATTAAAATTGAAGGGAAAAAAAGATTATAAATTCGTTTAGTTATCTCTATGATTCTCACACATTGTTTATGTTTGATTGTTTGAGAAAGAACAGAAGGTAAGGTTATAACATGTTATGAGAGCGTTGAGTCGGTTGATGAAGCAAACAAAAGAATCACATACAAGCTGTTCAATGGAGACATAGATTCGCAGTTTAAGATGTTTAAGCTGATATTTGAAGTTGTTGAGGGTGATGGTGGTGCTATTATCAAATGGAGCGTGGAATATGAGAGGGTTAATGAAGAAGTTGATCCTCCATATGGGTATATAGAGTGCTTGCACAAATGCACAAGAGATATTGATCATAATCTTCTCAAGGAATAGCTTCAAAAGTTTGTAATATGAAGCCCTAGGGAAAGTGTTTATATGATCAGTATAATAAATAATGGCTTTGACATTGCCCTAGGGTAAGACCTTATCTGTATAATAATAATATATGTTTGTGATGTTTGACAAGAAGGATGCTTATGAAGATCCTTTGTTTGCATGGAATAAATTTGGGTATTTTCTGATTTGGTTCATTTGAATTCTTATGATTTCCTCAAAATTTTCAATAAAATGTTGCATTTTACGGTATGTATATTTAGTTTGAATTTGGTCCACATACTAATTTCATCGATTAAATAAGATAAAATTGTTTAATTTTATTTTTGAGATTACTTAGATGGTAAATAGATAATCTTTCTTCTATCGAAAGTTAATCCTTTATTTTTGTTATTGGAAAAGTTGAACTTTTAACCTCTTCCATCTGAATCTTCATTTAACATCTTTCAAACCATCTTTATATCTTCCAAATGTTATTTTCTTTTCAATTTTTATCACTAAATCAACTTTATCCTAATAATCGGTCTAATGTTTAATATTTCAAACATTTTTCTTTGAAGTTAAATTATTTAATAAAAACCTTATATAAGTTGTAAAATTTGTAGTTAATAATTTAAGTAATGGATAAAATATACACCATGATAATATTAATAACTAATACAAGATTTTAGTGAAAAAGGAAAAATAATATAATAAATCTTTCTTTTTTTCTCAAATGCTTTCTTCTCGTTTTCTATCTTTAGTCACAATACAACACTTAGCTATAACAATATATAAAGAGAATTCTTTTTTTTATCCATATTTTATAATACCAATTATATCCTTTACAATATAATTATTTATTAAATTTTTTTTAAATTAACGGTTACTTTTATTTATATTCTATAAAACTGTTTATCTTTTTTTTTATTCATCAACAATTATTCTCTCTATTCATTTCATTTTATTTTTAATAAATATATATATATATATATATATATATATTTATTTTATATATTAACTTAATAACATTACACTATTATCACCTATTAATATAATATCATTCATATTTAAAAAATGTGTATGTGTATCATTCATATTACAAAAATGTGTATGTGTTTAAGTTAGTGTTCATAGAGACGCTTGTATTTATGTAAAACATTTTTAATGTTAGTGAAACTTATATTTATATTTATGTAATCTGACGATTTTTAAAACAGAGAACGATTTTGTATACAATAACTCTATTGTAAACTATTTTTTCAATTTCTAAAAAATAAATTAGAAGCAATTTTTTAATTTAATTTTTTATACAAAACTTATAACAGCTACATATAAAAACCATTGTTGCAGGTCTAACTTTAGAAAAACTATTTTCAAATATCTAACACAAAAAATCGTTTTCATATTTACTTATTTTTCAATTTTTATATCATACTTTTATTTTAATGATCATATTACTTTTAATATTTATCTATTTTTTCTCTATTATTTGTAGGTATTTATACGCCTAACAACTTACTTTCAACCACCAGTATAATTAATGTAGTAATTGTCTCACATGCACATTTGACTATATATTATTTTTATTTAATTTTAAACATAATTTAATATATATAATTAAAAAAAAAATATATAATATAAAAATATATATTTTTATATATATATATATATATATATATATATATATATATATATATATATAATTAGCAAATTCACTTTTTAATCAGAAGTATACTTATATATATTTTTTATTTTTAATGTTTTCAAAAATATAACACTATACTTTTTATTTATGTTTTATATATGAAAATATAAATTTTAAAAATTCTAAATTGCACAATTATGAAAATCCCCTTTCTAGCTTATGAATTCCAATAGGGAAAATTCATGCAAGAAAGCAGTTTGGCACATGTTATCAACAAATTTGAGAATAAATTGGCAGCTTGAAAAGGAAAATCTTCGTCTTTTGTAGGGAGAATATGTCTCATAAATTCAGCCTTCATAATTTTACCAATTTATTACTTGTCCCTTTTTATAATCCCACCTAGTGTTAGAAATATTAAGCAAATACAAAGAATATTCCTATAGGGTTAGGTTGCAGAAGGTAGGAAAATAGGATGGGTTAAGTGGAAATCGGATGGTGAACACATCTTCATGGACAATTCAACCACTGTTACAGGGTTTGGTAAAGGAAAAATACTCTTAAAATTTACCTCTAAAAAAACTTCAGCTTTGAATGATGTGTTGTATGTCCTTTCCCTTCTTAAAAACTTAGTTTCGGGTAGTTTGTGTAAAACAATTAAGGATCTTTAAGATTTAAGATTTTCACACAATAAAATATAAAAGAGCACTAACCTTGATTCATAAGAGATTATGTGAGTATGCATTCTTCAATTTGTAATTTGTGTGCTATATGATCATCGTTTCCCAATCTATCCTTTGCCTTTCTTTTCTCTTCTCACACATTCTTGGATGAATTATTGTAAAAAGAACCTTATGCCAGATACAGAACCCCAATCCAGTGGCGGAACTTGGACCAAAATCTTAGGAGAGCCAAAATTAACTTTTTATATGTAAATTATTATTTTTTATATTAAAATAAAATTATTTCCTCACATAATTTTCTATATTCAAAACAAGCATATATGATAATAGAATCCAGAAAAATATGATAATAATATATATGAAAGTGTAACATAAAGTTTATTATCAATAATCATATATTAAAAAAAGCAAAAATTACCTCTAGTGTTTCTCAATGTTATTTCAATTACTTAAAATCTTGAACAATGGATTCATAACTGAAATATGTTGCAATATCCCTTACAATATGGATTATTATAGTGCTTGTTATAAAATATTTTAAAACCTATAAAAAAAACACTAAAAATGGTTAAAACATGTTGATGACAAACAGCTGAATGCCAACTAGAATTAAATGAAAATCAATTCAATTACATGTAACAATAAAAACATTTGAGTCAAGTTGTCTGCTTGGTTTTTTACTAAAAAATAGTACAGTAAGCAATATGCAACATTTTTTAATTGCGAATACCGAATACTTTAGCCATAAAGGAAATAAGTTAAATCATGTGTATTAGAATCTTCTTGAATAACCATCTTTAGTAGACAACGCATAATTTTCTAGATCCATTTGATATGAACCCCATATTTTAGATAAATCCTTCGTACCTCATCAATTTGATTTGGTAGGTATTGTCGAATTTGAGGAGGTTTTCCCGGATCACATTCTAAAGAATTTTCAAATTCATTGTATGTAACTCTAGGAACTTTAAATAGTTGTTTTTCATTTTCTTCATTTTTTGGATTATCGTGAAGTTTCTCAAGTTTAGATGACGTAGATACATTTTTTTCATTTGCATCACAAGCATTCCTTTTGAAAAAAGAATCAATTCTTCTACTCTTTATCATAATTTTTCTAATGTAAATTTGTCACCCTCAACTATTTCGGAAAAGATAAAATTATGAATACCCCAACCAAATTAAATCTCAAAACCAAAACTCAATATTTTAAGAAAATTAACACCTTCTAAATGGTCTCTTACCTTAAAGTAGATTCCTAATATTGTTCTTCCCTTATACAACTTCAAAGGCTAAAATAGCTCTATCTACACAAAGAGAGTTTGATGAACAATTAGAGCATGATTTTATGATCATAAAGATATGCCTAGAGCGTAGAAAAGCCATAAAGAAGAGGAAAACATATTGTTTCGAGAAAAAAAAAAGGATAAAGAATGAACTTACTCAAAAGAAAGAATTGTTCGATCCAAAATGTTTCTTAACTCCTCAATTTTGTTGTGGTGCTGTTTGATTTTGAAAATGATAAGAGATTAATGGTAAAAATTGGAATGGAAAGAAGAACATAAAAAAAGATGAAAGTATTGAAGAGAAAAAAAATCAAATAAAGAAGTAAAATAATTTACAACAGAGAGAGAAAACATGATTTTTAAATTTAAATAAAACTTTTTAAAACTAAATTATGTAAATAATATAATAATGTATAAATATATTTTTAATATATATATATATATATATATATATATATATATATATATATAAAATAAAGAAAAAAAAAGCATTGGGGGACTCCCCCTATCATACGTAAGTTCCGCCATTACCCCAATCCCTTTTATAAATCAACATCCATCAAGTTAGCTTGTATTTTATCTTTATTTTATTTGATTATCACTTCCCATAATAACCAATAGTTTAAATTTTATTAAATCACAACTAGGTCCATCATAATATTTCAAATGAGTCACATAATAGAATTAATTCGTCAATTAATTCTAACATTCTTCCACTTGACTCATATGATGTCATAACATCATGTGATTTAATACATAAACATAATGATCTTACATAAATTTGTTCCATCATTATTCATGATTAAAGATACAGAAATAATAAGAGTCATGGTGGTCACACATCATTCGGTCAACATGATCCCTTCCATGTATTATTGTATATCATCCCTTTCTCCTTAATATGACCTTAAAACTACGAGAAGTTCATAATGCATAATGGGTTCAAACATAATGTCTATATATATAGAAAGAACACATGACAAAAATAATTTTCAAAACTTTATTAGATTATCACCCCTTAAATTTAAAAATAAAGTTGTATTTTGATTATAAATTATAATTTTAATTTAACAAATGTTTAATTCTTGATATGAATTTGAAGAATTACTTGATATAGCAATAAATGAGAAAGATTTTATCAGCACTAAACTTCTACTCTTTTAAGTAAAAGGACCAGGGATAATATTTTTTTCTTGTATTAATAGGATTTGAATATATTAGTGAGTGTAGATATAATTATCGTTATAGTTGTCTCAGTTCTCTTTTAAGTAAAAAAAAATACAAAGTATTTTGGGTATTTGGGTCAAACGTCCACTTAAACAATTTGCCAAGTCTTCAAGTTTTCACTTCTATTATCCATTCGGTTCTCCTGTTCGTCAACCAATCGGGGTACTTGTCGAATGTGCTCTGATGTTAAAGTTAGTGGTCAATCGCTCGGTGGAAATAATAAATGTTGTAATTAATGCGAGAAAAAGTCCCAACATCCATATTTTGACCTGTATTTATACACTACAAAAAAAAAAACACAATTTAGCAACTAACATTATCGACCTAAAAACATTGGTCGCAAATTGCGACTGAAATAGCAATCGAACAAAAGTAGTTGCAGATTAGTGACTGAAATAGTGACCAAATGAGTGCATAGTAACATTTATTCATATAGCGACATAAATAGCGATTGAATATTGTTAGTCGCTAAATGTAATGTTTAGCCACCAAATTAGCGACCGAAATAATCTTAAAATAGACACAAAAGATTTGTAATATGTTTAATATGTTTATTAGCGACCGAATCTTTTTGGTTGTTAAACATAATGTTTTTGGTCGCAACTACATAATTTTGGTCGCTATTTTGGTCGCTAAATGATTTGCGATCGATTTTAAGCCTTTTAGCGACCGAAATAGGTGGTCGCTAAAATGTTTTTTTTTTAGTAGTGATAGTTTCTCACATGGACCCGTGATTAGAGCTGGCTTAATCATGGCCAATATTGTTTTTTAATCCTGATTACTAACCTTTTTGTGCTAATTAGATGACTGGTTAATTCATTCCGACGCTATTCGACATTACTAATCGAACGACATGACGCATACTTTATGTAAAGGACAAGGATGAAATCCTAGGGACAGTCCAATTGCTAATACTAGGAGGGACCGCTCGGCAGCTGAGCGGTTGCTGATCATATCAATAGAGATCTTCTTCGAAGTAATCTCACACGATCGGCGAATACACATTTGATTACATCTTTGGAATATTTTTTTGAAGTAATCTCACATGACCGGTCGGTAGAGCCCACCAACTAGCCCATACAGTATGTAAAGAATGATGAAATTTGTTAGCTTAGAGAGCTTGAATATGCTTGGAATTTTTCGGTAGAAACAAACAACATCTACTAAAGAATCTCTTCTTTCGTTGATCCCATTTTTCCTTTACCAGCAATAAAATTTGTATTAAAATAAAGTATTTACGTAACATACAGTTTCTAGAAACTTAAATATTATATTTAGATAAGATAATTTAGAAGGGAAAATTATTTATTTGAAAAAATTTAAAACTTTTTACACTAAAATGATTTGTTTGGATAGAGTAATTTGAAAGAAATTAAAGTTTAAGGAATTTTGGGAGGTGTTTCGAATGAATAAAGTAGAATAATTTCAAATACCCTTAAAAATATAGAAAATTTGAAATTTCACTCCTTTTCACCTCACTCTCACTCCACTCACGAAAGTTGACCCGAGCCAACACATGTTGAAGACTCAATCTAGTATGCTCCAACTAAAGGCACAATCGAGCCAGTTGGGCCAAAAGTTGAATCGATTCAGTCATAGTCAAAGTTCGAGACTACTTGGCCCAAGTCGAAGGTCAAACTAGGTTAGTTGGGCAAAGGTTGAAACAAGTTTATGCAAGATGAAGGTCAAGTTGATTTAACGCAAGCCGAAAGTCGAACCAAATTAGCCTGAATAGAAGGTCAAGATGATTTTTCCTAGGATGAAGGATGAATCGAGTTCGGTCATGGCCAAAGGTCAAGATGAGTTGGTCGGACCAATGGTTGAGAGGACTAGACCCAAACCTAAAGGTGGAGATGGGTTTAAATGAGTCAAAGGTCGAGCTAGGTTAAATTGAATTGAAAGTCAAGCTGGGTCGGATCAAGTCAAAGGTTAAGACGAATTGGCATTAGTTGAAGGCTCTGAAGATTGAGACTAGTCGACCTAGACCGAAGGTTGAGTTAAATTAACTTTGACTGAAAAGATAGAATTGAGTTGTCCAAATATTTTTAAAATAAAATTTTACTTTAAAAGAGAAATTAAATTACTTTATACAAGTAAAAAAAATCTAAAATATTTTAATTACATATCAAACAAAATAATCATAAAATAAAAAGAATTGAATTATAAATAATTCAGATATCATGTATTTCAATTTGTTGAGAGGGTTAAAATCACTCTTCTCCAAGTAATAACATTAATCCATTGGGTTCCATCATTCACCCCAACATAAAGTCAATCCTAAATATATATAATTGTAATATACAGATTTTGTGGAAATGCTATGTATAGCACCATTTTTTTTTAAATGAACTTATTCTTCATAATTTAAAGAAGTAATCTTAAATAAATTATCTAATAGGAAGCCATTTTTTTAAATACTTTTATACAACTACTTAATTCAAAATAATTTTTCAGAACATCGGTTTTAGAAGTGATTTAATGAGTCTTGAGACTGGATACCTTTTGTTATATATAATATTGTTACGTTTTACAGAAGGTCTTCATTTATTTTATAGTAATGGCTACACAATAAATAAAATATTATTACACAGATTGCGAATTTTTCACTGAAAAGTGATTAGGTATTTTCATTTCTTGTGTAGGGTATATAGAAATGGACCCAGAGATTAATTAATTAATTACTGCTACTGAGCAGGTAAATTAATTTGCTATATAAATGAGATATGGTCTAAATATTCTTCACCAATCTCCCACCCTTCTTTGTTTCTTAGATTTCTTGTTTTTTTCTTGATCACAATGTCCCTTTCAGGTAAAATCAGCATTGAAATTGAGGTTCATGCAACTGCTGCAAAGTGGTTCAATCTCTTCACAACTCAACTCCATGAAGTTCAAAACCTTACTAACAGAGTGCATGAAACCAAGCTGCACCGTGGTCGTGATTGGCATCACACTGAATCCATCAAACAGTGGACTTGTACCATAGGTAATTAAACTTCTAATACGCAATAGAAAATCCCTCGCTAACTTCTTATTAGGTTAAATATATTTTTGGTCTCCACAATATAAAATTAAATTCGTTTTTGTTTTAAACTTGTATATATTTTGATTTTCAAACTTCAAAAATAAATAAAAATAGTCATTTTAGTCCAACGATATTCATTTTTAAAGCTTGTTAAATGGTGTTCCTGACACTTAAGCCTCAAATGTGTTAAATGGTATAAATAACTCAAAGATATTAATTTTTTAAGCTTGTTAAATGGTATTATAAATTGATATTTAAGTTTGAATGTGTTAAATAGTATAAATAACCCAACCGTCATCCTAAAAACACGACTCACTCGTCCAGAAAAATTTATGAAAATTAGACTAAAATAACTATATTTATTCATTTTTAAAATTTGAAGACGAAACTATGGAAGTTTGAAAGAAGGACGCATTTCAATTTCAAGTGAAAGTTTAAGACTTAAAAATGATTAAATATATTTTTGGTCCCTTAACTTTCATTAAAAATTGAAATTAAATTCATCTTCGAAATTTGGTCGAATTTAGTCTCTCAATTTTATAAATATATGGATTTAGTCATTTTAACTAAATTTTGTTAAGTTTATTTGACATTTCCAATTGTTTATACCGTTTGACACATTTTTACTTTAGTGTTAGTTGATAAACGCGTTTGAAACATCAAATAAATTTAACAAAATTTTGGTAAAAGAACTAAATTCACATATTTCTAAAGATGAGGAACGAAATTTGTCTAAAGTTTCCACGAGTGACTAATTTCAATTTTCACTAAAAGTTAAGAGACCAAAAACATATTTAACCCAATTAAAAACATTTAATCCTTTTTCTTTCTTAACTTTGAATATTAGTGCATTTTATTTTGCTTCTTCTACTGATCTTCTTGATTTGTTGTGAAACAATAGATGGTAAGGTTACAAAATGTCAGGAGAGTATCGAATCTGTTGATGCAGCGAACAAAAGAATCAGCTACAAGCTGTTTGGTGGAGATATTGGTAGTAAGTACAAGGTGTTCAAGCTCATATTTCAAGCCATTGATAAAGATGGTGGTGCTATTATCAAATGGACCATTGAATATGAGAGGATTGGACAGGAAGTTGATCCTCCATATGGCTACGTGGAATACCTCCACACTACAAGTGGAGAGGTTGATGGCCATCTTAAAGCATAACTTTGAACGTTATGCACAAAATATGTAAGAAATAAGATATAAGAAATAAAAAATCATGGGTTTTGCCCTTGTGTCTTCGTCTGTATAATAAGGTTGTAATGTTTTATGAGAAGGATATGGTTATGTAAATCCTTCGTTTTCATGGAATAAATGGAGAGATGTTGGATATGCAACAATTAAGTTCTTTCTTGTCAATATTGAATCTCCAAAACTAATGCGGTAAACAATTTGATAACGTTTCCAGAAATGGAAATTTTACTATCACCTTCTTAAATGCTCCAAATGCACTGGTTATCCTTAAAGGATAGATTGGAGTGACTTTCTATTTATCTCCAATAGTCCAAGTGAATCTTATCTATAACTTTTTTCCTCCACATGCTTGAAAACCTATACGAGGGGTAAACTGTAAATAAATAATACTTCTTTCTCTTCTAGTGTAGAAAATATAATATGTACAAAATGATGTAAATTTAAGATGCATACAGTACTATAAAATATATAAATATATGTATATGTGAATATTCTAATTATGTTATATGTTATTGTAAAATTATATTTTAATTTTTTTAGTATAATATAGAAAATAATAAATAAATAAAAATTTGGTCGTCACACACATCCACACCCACACACACCTACATACACCCCCCACCTACACACACCCACACACATATATTGATATGACCCCAACAAGTTCAACATCAAGCCAAGGTACACCTTCAAGCTCAAGCCCATTAAAAGGCCCAATAATAAGGGGCATGCTCAAAAAGATCCAATTGGGCTTCATCCAAGATAGTCTAAATCCACATGGGCTTCTCACACTATTCACATGGGCCAAAGAAGATGTGAAGATTTGAAGAGGTGTATCAAAGAGCAGTAGAATAACAATTAGATTGGTCCATTGTTTAGGCCTTGTTTTCTAGAATAATGAGTTAAATAATGTGTAGTTGAATTGCTAAAATTGGACTTGACTAAGCCCAATAGGAGATTTGGCCATGAGCTACCAAAGGTCCAAGGTGGACTAAGTGGAAGTCAACATTCCTTCCTACACCTCACAGTCTTAAGGGCTAGGAATGCTTCCTCCTTTTCCAAGGCATCATCCAATGGTTGTGAGCATTGTTCCTTCTCCAAGCCAACTTCCACGGCCAAGATTGAAGCCCACTGTCATCCAAGGGCTAAGAATGCTTATGTGTATTTGCTTTCATATAAAAGCCTAAATTTTAAGCTATTGTAATCACTCTTGAAATTTAAGCAATAGATGCCTAGTGTTGAGATGACTCCACTCCTATTGTCTTTTGAGAGTCACTTGAGCTAGAGGATTGAATCATCTCCTCTAGCCACCTTCCTCTATCTTCTCTAAGATAGAGTTCATTACTCACCTTTCACTCCAAATTCCAAGAACAACCTTCATCATTCACCTTGCTTCCGCTAACTCACACTCTTCCATGGAGCTCTCTTCTTCACCTTCATCCAAGGGGTTCCAGCATATATTGAAGCACCTTCAAATGTATTTTAAAACATGTATATTTTGAATGAAGGCTTTATCATCTTCTTTAAATTGGAGAGCTAGATTCTAAAAACCTTCTATTCTACTTAGTCCACCTATTAAAAAACCCGAACCTTGGAATAAATTAAAACTCACGATATTTGAAATACTTACGATTGAATTTCTCTTTATTTCTTTAATAGTTTATTTGGATAGAATAATTGAAATATCTTAGATTTTAATTTTCTTGTTTGGATAAATTCATTCAACATCTCCTTTAAATTAAAATTCTATTTTAAAAATATTTCGATAACACAACTCTACCCTTCAGCCCAAGTCGACTTTGCTTGACTTTTGGCTCAGGCCAACTCATCTTGGGTCGTCTTAATCGTGGGATCGAGACAAGTTGTCTTAACCTTCGACATGGGTCAACTCATCTTGACCATAGGTGGAGATAGCTCGTCCCAACCTTCGACTTGGATGACTCAACTTGATTATTAGTCCAGCCGAATCGACTCAACATTTGACCCGAGTCAAATCAGCTCGATCTTCGACTCGACCTAACAAGTCCTGACCTTCGACTCATGTCGACTCATCATGACCTTCAATCTAGGCTGACTCATCAAAACCTTCGACCTGAAGAGACTCATCATAACCTTAGATCCAATGAAAATATCTCGACCTTCGACTTCGGTTGGCTCATCTCGACCTTTGACATCAGTTGACTCATCTCAACATTTGTTCGAGGCATCAACTCAACATTTGGCCCAAGTTGAATCATTTAAACCTTCGACTTTAGGCCGATTCATTTCAACATTCAACACCTACCATCTCAACCTTCTAATCGTCTCAACCTTTTATTTGAGTTGAATCATCTTGACTTTTGACCTAGGCCGAATCATCTCAACCTTCAGCCCGGGTTGAATCGACTTGACTTTTGACCCGAACCAAATTAGCTTAACTTTAGGCCCATGCTAAATCTACTCAACCTTTGACTGAGGCTAAATCGACTCAACCTTCAACCCTAACCGAATCTGCTCACCTTTGAACCAAGACTCACCTGCTTGACTTTAAGCCCAAGCCGAATCGTTTTGACCAATGACCTTCAACATGTGTTGAATCGGGTCAACTTTCATCTAGATCCAAATTAGCTCAACTTTATTCTTGGACCGAATCGACAAGATCTTTAGTCTAGGCTAAATCGATTGGACCTTTGGTCCAGACTCAATCAACGACTCGACTTGCGATCTGAACCAACCTAGCAAGACCTTTGGTCTTGGCCAACACAACTCGGACTTTGGTCTAGGGTAACCCATCATGATCTTCAGCCCGAATCGACCTGACTCATCTATTGGCTCAGGTCTAGAAAAAATTTTAAGTTGGTGGATCTATGCCTAATTTAATTATACAAAATCAACAGAGTAAAGTGTGGTTTGTTTCCCCTTATATATTATAATTTGGTTTTATTTCTAGCCAATATAAGTTCTATAATACATGTCCTCATTCGAGGATATGTTCAATGGTCAATCACATAATAGGTCTAAATCCTGACTAGGATAGACTCTTTTATCTTTGATACCACGTTAAAGTAGGGAGTTTAAGAAAAAGGTCAAGCTTTCAAAATCAGCTCACGAAGATAAGATTTTGACTATTTATATTCTATAATTTACCTTACGTCTATTTGATACGAAATGTTCAACAAAAATCTTTAAGATATAACCTGGAAGGCATATTTTATATAACATGAAGAAAAACCATTATTTAAAAATCAGAGCATGTTCTGTAAGATACCTTTAATAAAACATGAACAAAAATCATTTCAATGTATCAAAGTAGTTAATAATAGATGACAATAATGACTCACAATATCACCCAATAATTTCGGAATGAAAAAACCGTGAATAAGTGCTTTATTGTTGTTTATATGGGATATACTTCAAGCATCACTGTTGCACGTAGAAGTGTTTTGAGCGGGAAAAATGACTGTCACGTGGTTTAGAAGGTCTTCATTATAATAATTGGTATATGATAAATAAAATAATAATATTAATAATAATAATAATAATAATAGATATATGGTATTAGATGGATTTGTCTTTTACAGAAAATGTGATTAGGTTTTTTTTCTTTAAGGTAATGGTAGGGCATCAAAATGGACCCCAAAATTTAATTAATTATTTGATTGTAATAATTAGGTGAGTGTTGTTGCTATATAAATGGGGATATGGTGGCAATATAATGCACCATCTCCCACCCTTCTTTGTGTATCTCATTTAGTTCTTTGCTTTTTTGTTTCTCATCATGTCTCTTGGTGGTAAAATCAGCATTGAAATTGGGGTTCATGCAAATGCTACAAAGTGGTACAACATCTTTGCAACGCAGCTCAATCAGATTCAAAACCTGACTGATAGAATTCACCATGCCAAACTGCATCATGGTCATGACTGGCACCACAATGAGTCCATCAAGCAATGGACTTATATCATAGGTAATTTATCTATTTTGTTAACCTAACTTTCAACGAGTAAGTCACAGAAGTGAAAAGTGAAATAATAATTTGAATTTGATTGTTACTGAACAAGTGAAGTCGTCGTAAATCATGATAAGTGTTACTATTTTAAATCAAAGTTGTCATGATTATGATAACTTCACTTCCTCGATACTAAAATCGTGAATATTCTTGACGACTTATTCTTTTTGTTGACTTGTCTATTTATATTATTGTAGACAAATCTGGTTTAATCACGTAAAAAAAACCGTTTGCCTCCGGAGTTCTCTTTGTTTTAGTAATTATTTTCTTAAAACATTTTGATTTTTCAAGAATGAGTATGTTTATGTTAGTTGTTTTTGTTAGGAATCTAAGTGTGAGTCTAAGTTTCACATTGAATAGAAACGAGAAAGTAGAGCACTATATAAGAATAAAAACACATAAATTCATTGTTTTAAGGTTTTGGGTTGAAAGTGATGTTAATTACTTACTCCTATATAAAGTCTAAAATACACCAGAAATGAACCACGTTAAATTCTTGTATCATTTATTTTCTTTCTCCTTATTCTTTCCTTGGCTTGTTCCTAATAGTTTTTGATTGGTTGAGAAAAACAGATGGTAAGGTTAATACATGTCAGGAGAGTGCGGAATACGATGAAGCAAACAAAAAAGTAATCTTCAAGCTCTTCGGTGGAGACGTGGCTAAAGAGTACAAGTTCATCAACCTGATATTTGAAGTAAGTGATAAGGAGAATGGTGGTGCAAATATCAAATGGACCGTTGACTATGAGAGGCTCAGTGATCAAGTTCATCCTCCATATGGCTACATCGAGTACCTCTACAAATGCACTGTGGATTTCGATTCTCACCTTCTCAAACCATAGCTCCAAAAAGTTATGCACAAAATTCAGAAAAATAAATAAATAATGAACTTGGCGTTGGGTTAAGTGCTTATCTGAATAATAATAATAATAATAATAATAATAATAATAATAATAATATATTTGTGTGAAGTTTGAGGAGACGATGGTTATGTAGATGCTTCCTTTGGGTGGAATAAATTTGGATATGTCATCATGTCGGTGATGTCTTCAAGTTTCTTGAATTATTATGTGTTAAACTGTTGATGCATATATGAATATTTATGATTTGTGTAGCATACGTTGAGTTTGGATTCTCTAAGAATTTTTCTTTATTATTATTATTTTATTGTCTTTAAAATATATCAATAATAATTAATTTTAAAATTTTAAAATATATTAAAATTATCTTTAAAGTATCAAAATAGTATATTTTTAATGTTTTTGACAGAACAAAACTTAACAGAGAAACCGTATATGTTGTTTGTTTACTAATTTTCTATTGATGGAATTAACTGATTTTGTAAGAATTTATGAGAACATGGAAACGAAGTAATGAAAATTTCAATAATTTTTTTTTTCTTTTATAAACAAAGAATGAATCAGGGACTAATAGGACTAAACCATGCATCTCTCATCCCATAAAATTGTAACATTTCCATAAACCACTTTTCTTTTATGACCATCAAATTATAATATTCTCACCGATTTTGAACATCTAATATGGCTTAAACATCCATATATTTTTAATTGTGTCAATATAAATATTTCTATAGCGTTTGCTATTCCATTCCTAAAGATGATATGATTTTTTTATTTTTTTATTCCAAGTAATCCAAATTAATGTCATCCACATGCACGTCTCATTATTATTTTTATTGTTCAAATTCCATAAGATAAAATTGGAGAAAATTTTCTCTGCATAATGATGCACATTGTTAAACTACCCACTTGTTGCATTGATTATCACATATTTTACAATAATGAATATATATATATATATATATATATATATATATATATATATATATATATATATTATTGGAAAATGTCATAACACTTTAATAGAGGGGACCTTTTTTTTCTCCTCACACAACTAACACACATTTCAATGTTGCAAACTCATTTTTGAATAATACAAATCATGAGGATATTTTTGTGTATAATATTGCATACCTATTGGATACAATAATTTTGAACCTCATTCATGATTGGATAACATGCTACCTTTTTAAAGCATCCTCTAACAATTCTCACAATTATGCAAAATTTTTATTTGTACATCAATCTCGCACACCTTCATGTTTTTTCTTTTATATTTGATTCATTATCATGTTCTTGTCCTCTATAATCATTAATACCAAGTTCAACATTTTCTAATTCATATCTATTATAGCATACAAAAATACTTTTTCGACTTGTATTAATCACTTTTAAAATTATAAAAAATATTCATTAACTTGTATCGGAATGGATAAAAAAAAAACATTTACTCTTGATGACTTATATCTCTGAATACAATCAAGATAATTAAATATTGTTTTGCATCCCTAATATTTTCTATAATTTTTGTTTGATTTCACATGTTAACAAATTTATTAACTTATTTTGTATGCCAAAAGTAATGGTTGTGAATTTTATTATCTTTAATCCGGTGAATATGATTTTGGGTAATTGTATAAAATTCTATAATAATTTTAATTAGTCAAAAAAAATTTCATTAACTTTTTAAAGAATATTTTCATTGTTTCCTCAGGAAGACCAAGTTATTTTTACCAAGAGTTTAACAACTGTAATCATTCTTAACATATTTCTCCGGTGTTCTATATATCTACTTATTTGTTCTTGAATATATTTATTCATTGTTTTGCTTTTTGTGAAACTTATTTCCCAATCAATTCATGCATTCATGTTTGTAATATTCATTCATTATTTCATGACTCTTCAACCTGTCACCAAGATTTCTTCAATCTTTACTATCTTTGTTAGCTAGTTTACTCGTAAAAAAGAACAACATTTACAATTTTCAACAAAAACAAAAGACTCTATTAAAATTTTAAGAATAAATTAGTCATTTTCTTTCGTGTTTTTTTCCATTTGGTAATATTTGAATATATGATGAAGAAAAATATGTATGGGTTATATTTGTTCTTGTTGTTTATTTTTTTTTTCTTCCTACTTTGTTTAATTTTTGTATATGAGTTTGGGTAATCCTATTGTCCCTATTAATATATTTGTTATTGTTAATAAAAAAAATGATGAAGAAAAATGCTTAGAATATTTATCTTTCGGAAAATTTATATCAACGATTTTAATAGGATCCTTTTCAACTAATAACAATCTTTATATTAATAGAGAATAATAGTATAACAAGTTTTAATTTGTGGTTTTTATTCTTTTACCTTATATAACCCATTGTCGCGTCGAAAAGGAATAAATGTCGACTAGCTATTTTCATTAATTAAAATAGAAACTGTGAAACACATTCACAACACATAAAACATGAGAATAAAATGGCAGTTGAGTAATATGTGAAACGGAAGAAATGTTCAAAAAGAATCCAAGAAGTTAAGGAGTCACATAGAGAAAAAGAAAAAGAAAATATAAATTAAAACTGATTATTAAAATAATAAAAATAATCCACTAATCTTTCTTTCCTAAATAAAATTATAATTCATAAAAACAATTGTGGTTCATTAAAAATCATTTTTAGTATCAATAAATATCAACGGTCAGTCATAATATTTAACTAAATTTTATTCTCAAACATAATTTTCCTTAAAAGTATATTTGTACTAATTGTTTTTTCTTTCTTTAAAAGGATCTACAATAATAGTTTTACCTGCTTCTCGGCTGGGACAACCATTAATGGAATTATTGAACGGCTGAAATGTTCTACGTCAGACATCTCACTTTTCTTTTTCTTTTTTTTCTTTTCTCTGATTACTACATTATCTTTCATTTATTTTTTTTCTTCTTTTCTGTCTGTTTCTTCAATAATCTGGACCGATATCTGAATTGATTTTTATAAAACATTTGTTGCATCGTCTTTTTAACCGAAAGAAGTGTTATTTGTTTGGACATGTTTTTGTTTTTTTTCTTAATTTTGATAAACATAATGCAGGGTTATATGATAGGGCACCCTTTAGTTTCTTCACTGATTTGGAACGGTTGTTGGAGCAGGAATTGCAGTTATTTACCTTTTGCTTGGTTGTTGGCAGTACATTTTTTCTTTCTTTATTGATGCATTAAAGAAAATAATCAACGTTAAAAGTAATATAAAAAATTATGTAATCATAGATATTCTAAGAAATGGTTTATAAAATATTGGATTAAATATATTTTGTTTTTCTTAACTTTTAGTGAATTTTAAAATTTGTTCATACTGTTTAATCAAGTTTTGTTAGGTTTATTTGATGTTTCGTAAGTATTTCAAGATTATATTTAAGTTGTTTATACTATTTGACACTTTTTTTTCTTTAATATTAAGTCAAATACTAGTATGAAACTGTGCTTGAAATATCAAATGAACTCAACGAAATTTGATTAAAATGACTAAATTCACGTATTTTGATAGATGAAGAACTAAATTGGTCCAAAATTTCAAAATAGACTAATTCCAAAATTCACTGAGAGTTAAGGAAAAAAAAACATATTTAACCTTACGATATTTAACGTTTGAAGTTGATTTAACAAATTGCCCGTTACCTCCAAATTTTTAATAAATGTTAAAACAAATGGGTGTTGGGAGAAAAACCATGAAAGGTATATATATCTTATGTATTTTTGGTGAGTTTTTTTCTTTGGTGCAAAAGTTTTTTGTTTTGTGGTTTGAAAGAAAGTATGGGTGAAAGAAAGTGGAAGAAAAGGAAGTGCATGTTTGATTAGATGTGTAGATCTTAACTCTCTCTGCAAGAAACCTTCTACATGTGGGTGATGGGTTTTCATTTGTCAATTCCCGGAAGTTAAGGTTTACTAGGATAATGGTGTTACTTATATTATTTGATTTGGGTCTTTCTTCCTGTACCTCCAAAATTTCTTCTACATTTCCAAACTTTTTTTAAATTCTTAAAAAGCTTTTTGACCATTTAAAAAAATCCGCAGACACTACACCTCCAAAATTATGTCGACTTTCAGAAGTCAAAATATATAATTTCCGGAAGTCAAAATATATCACCCGAAGTCGATTTTTAGAAATTAAAATGTATCACCGGAAATCGACTTCCGGAAGTAAAAAAAATTCTCGGAAGTCGACTTCCTGAAGTCAAAAAATATTTGACTTCCGGAAAGTCAAAGAAAAATTCTCCGACTTCCGTAAGGTAAAAAAAATTTTTTTTTGAATATTTTTAATTCTTTTTAGAATTTATATTTTTTAACTTTTAATGATTTTTTTAGTTTACTATTATATTTATTTTTTATGTTTTCATATTTCTTAAAATATAAAAAATATTAATATCTATATATATAATTTTATTTTTATTTAACATAATAAAAAATAAATATAAATATAAAAATAAGTAAAATTAAAATAATATTAAACTTTAAATTAAAAAAACAAAAAAAATTCTGCTTCATTTAATTTTATTTAATATTTAAATTCATTTTAAAATAATAAAACTTTAAATTAAAAAAAATAAAAAAGAAAATATATATACAAATATATATATATATATATATATATAAATGTATTGGTTTTTTTTTAATTTTAAATGTTATTATTTATATATTATTTATATATATTATTTTAAATATGATTGAAAAATATATATAATTGAAAAAATTTTAAAATGTTTAAAATAACAAAACTTTAAAGTTAAAAAAATGAAAAATATATATATATATATATATATTTTTTTTTTCTTCTTTTTAACTTTAAAGTTATCTTATTTTAATTTAAATTATTTTTCAATTTTTTATTTAATATTTTTATTATTTTTATTTATTTTTTAAAGTAATTTTTTTAAAATTTATATATTTTATAATTTTTAATTCGTGTTTTTTAAAAATTGAAATAAAATAAAAGTTAGAAAATATAAATTTAAAAAAAAATTAAAAATGTTTAAAATTGATTTAATTTTACTTATGGAAGTCGACTTCCGTAATGTTTTTTAATTTTCGGAAGTCGACTTCCAGTAATGTTTTTTGATTTCCGAAAGTCGATTTCCGGTAATGATTTTTGACTTCCGGAAGTCAACTTCCGGTGATATATTTTGACTTTCGAAAGTTGATTTCCGGTGATATATTTTGACTTTCGGAAGTCATATATTTTGACTTCCGGAAGTATTTTTGGGGGTGTGATGTCCGTGAATTTCCTTAAATGGTCAAAGGGTATTTGGAGAATTTAAAAAAATTTTGGAGGTGCAGAAAAAATGCTTAGAAGTATAGGAAGAAAGACCCTTTGATTTTACATATGGATGTTGGAAATGGTGTGTTATGTCCAAATAGCATAAAAGGATTGAGTGGAGGAAGCTATATAGGTTAGGATGATTAGGATAATGATTTTAAAATGTAGAGTTGTGTTATCATTTAAATATTTTCCATATTTTGTTTTTTTAATATTTAAATATTTTGATACATCCATATAATTACTGAATTTGTTATGTTGATTGATGGAAACAAAATGTTTGTTGATTTTTTTTATAATGTAATACTTTTTTATATATTTTAAATTTTTATCATCACCAAAGTATTTTATTGAGTTATAAATTTATAAATATAGGTGGATAATAATAAATAATAAAATATTTATATTATGATAATTGATAATGATATATTTTATTTAAAAAATAATAGTGATAATTATAACCATCATAAATATAACGATAACAATTCTTTGCTGTCAGTTTTTTTTTTCAATAGAAAACTATGTCAATTATAATTTATATTGTTTACATTTTTTAATGTGTCTCCATGACTTAAACGAGGGAATGTAAACAAGTTTTAATCTAAATATGACAAAATATAATGATCTTCTGAGCTTAATTTGCACAACCGAAAGTTCATAGTTTCTTCTTTTATTTTCTAAATAAAAAATGTCCTCACACTCAACTGTCCTTATCACGTTTTTCATCTACACAAGATGAAAGCTCCTTCTCACAAGAAGGAAGTATCTCTCCCACCAAAATTTCTTCTTAATCTTTAGTCCAACTCCATTCTCAAGAAAATCACACGTTACTGTGTCTGTTGTAGCATGCTATTGTGTGCTATAAGAATTATATTATATTAAGTACGAAAAATAAAATAATTTATTATATATATTGATTCCTATGATTCCATATATTTCACACTATAGTAATCCATCTCCCTCCATGGAATATTTCCTTTGTGATTGAAGTCCAACAGGTGGAAATTTTTGAAGGTTTCACAACACGTTCTTTATTCCATTTTAAGGTATTTCCAATCCTTTAATATTGGGTTTGTATTTTGTTTTGTTTGTTGCTTTCATCGTGTGGTTGACATTTTTGTTTTGTATTCGATTTGTTATGACAACTCGTAAAGATTATTATCTTCAGTCTATTAGTGTGCAATAGGATGGTAAAAATTATTCCTATTGTAGTTATGTTATAGAAAACTTTCTTTGTAAGTCCATGTGGGATTGTGTTTCAGGTGTTAAGACAAAACGGGTTAACACCAAAGTCGATGATTATGATGCTCCTTTAAAGGTATGTGAAGCTGTTAACTCTAAAATTATCTCTTGGATCAATAAATTTGTCACACACCCGATTGACATTTAATTGACGAAATATGATACTGCAAAAACATGTATGGGATACTTATCTCGATTGTAAATACACAATCTAATTTTGCCAAATAGTATCAACTTAAGACATATATTAATGCAATGAAGCAAAATGACATGAGCATTCAAGTCTTTTATTATGTCATAATAACCCTGTGAGATCAACTTGTCTTGATTGAGCCTGTAGAATTGAGTGTTTTTACACCGTATATTAACTACATCATTTTTTGTCTTAGGCAACACTGAACTTACCAACACTTAAAAAAGTGTTGTTCTAAACATATAAAAAGCAACAATTTTATTCTTCTGTTTAAAATTTACCAAACACCACACTTTTTTATAGTTGTGGTTTAAAAATTACCAAAGAACACACTTCATAAAATGTTGACTATTTGTATCACACCTTTTAAAATGTTGTCTGCAAATGTGCTCAAACCCATAAAAGTGTGGCCTTAAATTTACAAGGGTTAATTATGTTTTTCGTCCCTCAAATATTGTGCGATTTTGTTTTTAGTCCCCTAACTAACGTTTGTTCCAATTTGGTCCCTCATGTTTTGAAACGATTTGAAATAGTCCTCCTTTTTGGACGCCGTTAGTTTTATTTGACACCTGGCAACCGGACTGCCACGTATGGATCCCGTTTTAAGCTGTGTAAGTGAAGTGTGTTTCTGCACGTGCTAATTAAAGAGGAGCTTTAATTAAATAAGACGAAAATGTTATTTCTTCCGTGGAAGAGTTATTTTGTCTGAATTAAGTGGGTTGTGTTATTTAATTAAGTTCTCCGAATTAAATGAGAATGTCGCATCTTGAGTGGGAGAGTTATTTTGAGTGGGAGAGTTATTTTGTCTGAACGAAAGCGTTGCACAGACCAATCCAAGGCTTGAGGGAAAGGATTAAACCCTTACACAGCAATCAGGAGGTTGAGGATAGGGATTAAAGCATGGAAGAGTAGAATCGAGAGTAAAATCAAGAGGTTGATGTAAAGGATTCAAGTATTGAAGAGTAGAATCGCGACCTAAGGTAAGTTCGGTCCTTCATGTTTTTTTTTTGGATACTTGGTCTGGTTTGGTTTCATATTTTGGTTCGTGTATGGTTGTGTATTGATTGGAGTAAGGTTTTTTACGATAAATCGCGACCTAAGTAAGTTCGTTCCTTGTATGGTTGTC
>Ga0214544_1005986_pt1 | contig 22957 bp, 8 predicted proteins | sample CNSS3metaG_FD_160074 | JGI IMG/M metagenome (GOLD analysis project Ga0214544, IMG submission 160074) | Root nodule microbial communities from cowpea collected in UCLA plant growth center, Los Angeles, California, USA - CNSS3 | ecosystem: Host-associated > Plants > Roots > Nodule | place: USA...
ATACATTTACTCATATGATTCATTACTCTTTATGGTAAATATTTGTATTAACTAAGTTGATTTGTTTCCTTTATGGATTACATATTGTATCTATAAATAGGACTCTTCCTATCAATAATAATACACAAATGAGTTGCTCCCTATTCTCTATTCTCTCTTGTTTCTCCTCTATTATCTATTATTCTCTCTATTATTCACTTTATTTCATAACAATTCCAATTTTTACTTAAAGTTAAAAGATCAAAATCATATTTAATCTTAAAAATAAATAATAATATATTTTGAGGGTATTTTTAATTGATTTTGTTTAAATTTTTATATTAATTCAAATCAAGAGCACCACCCACAAGTCTTGTAATAAAGGTCATCTCACTTAGTGTGATATCTTCATATACATAGATACTCAATCAAATTATATTGATATAACCTGCATCCATTATAGCATACATGTAACATACATCAATAACTTTAATATAATGATTTTATCTCAAAACTCACAGTTGAATTAAAACATATATGATAGACAATAGCTGCAATTTTATATTGATATGAATTATTTGATACATATATAGTAGAAAATGACCTAATATGCACTATTAAAATATCAAATAATATGAATGATTTAACAATTTTTTTATATAAAAATTTGGATAGAATATAAGTATGTTGTATTTAAGTAAATTTCTCCTTAAACACGTTTGCATAAAGTGATTTTATTTTTCCAAATAAAACATTTAATTCTATTCATTTATAATTTTCATTCATTTCAAATATCATTTCTAAATTTCAATTCCACAAAGTTTTAAATCTTAATATATTATATTAAATTGAATATATTTTTACCTTTTAGATAAACATTTTTTTTTGGTTTAATTAATCGTATAGTACCCAGTTTGGGGCTAGTGTGTCAAATAGGTACCCGATTTTAAAAAAGTGTCAATTACATCCTAACTTTTAAAAATTGCTTCAATTAGGTCCCTTTCAGACAGAGTTGACTAACGCCGTTAGTCAACGTGCCACGTGTCAATCTGTGATTTTTTTGATTTTTTTTTTAAATTTAATTTTTTTTTTATTTTTTAATTTTTTTAATTCTTTTTTTAAAAAAATTAAAAATGTCACGTGTCAAGTCCCTGTGTGTGCCACGTGGCATAGTAATGCCACGTGTCAGTGTCACTATCATATGTCATTGTGTTGATTTCGATTTAGTCCCCATTTATGTTTTTTCGTTTCAATTTAGTACCTACTTATGTGTATTTGATTCAATTTTGACCTAATAATTTTTAATAATTAAAATATTTTTTTATAAAATTAAAAGTAATTAAGTATAAAAGTTTTGCAAAAATTAAGTATTTGATATTTATATTAAAATTTAGTGGTAAAAGTCATTTTATTAAGTCATTTTTAATAGAAAAAAATTAGTATAACATTCATAGCAATAAAAATTTTGATTTAAAATTAGTAAGAGACAATATTGTTCTATTTTGAAAAAAATAAAATAAAAATTAACAAAACATGAGTACTTAATAAAAAAGTAATTAATAAAGTAATATGTTAAAAAGTCGTTTTTAATAAAAAATATTAGTATAACATTTATACAAATAATAAAGTTGGTCTGAAATTGAGAGAAATATTATAAATATTAGTACTTAGTTTTGTAAAAATATTTATACTTAATTAATTTTAATCTTATAAAAAATGGATTACAAAAATATTTTAATTATTAAAAAAAAAATGGGACAAAAATGAATCAGATACACCTACTTAGGTACTAAATTGAAACAAAAAGACATATATGGGGACTAAATCGAAATCAACACAATGACATCTGATAGTGACACTGACACGTGGCATTACAATGCCACGTGGCACTGACAATGCCACGTGTCACACACAGGGACTTGACACGTGGCATTTTTAATTTTTTTTTTAATTTTAAAAAAAATTAAAAAAATTAAAAAAATTAAATTTTCTTAAAAAAAAAATCAAAAAAACCATAGATTGACACGTGACACGTTGACTAACGGCGCGTTAGTCAACTCTGTCTGAAAGGAACCTAATTGAAACAATTTTCAAAAGTTAGGATGCAATTAACACTTTTTTAAAACTGGTACCTATTTGACACACTAGCCCCAAACTGGGTACTATACGATTAATTAAACCTTTTTTTTAAAATTACTTTAACTTCAGATAAAAATTGATTTCAAATAAAAAAAGTCCACCAAATCAGTAAAGATATTATGTTTTAATTGCAATAATCCATTTTTATAATTTTTTTACAGATTTCAAAATTGTCTCTAATTTATTGTCCAATATAATAAAAATCTATTGTTCTCCTTTATTTATTTTAGTTAAATACTAAAATTTCTTAATATTACAAAAAAAAAATCACACATTTGAATTTAATCATAATAATTCATATATAATTTAATAGTCTAGATTTGTTCTTTTGATCTTTTATCATAATTAATAATTTTGATCCTTCCATACTGAAAATTTCAAGAGAAGAATACACAGATATATTGATTGTGGATCTCAGCTACAGGAAATTCCATCCCAGAGGATACAGACTCATAACATTTAATTAGTCTCAAAAGGGGCGAAAACTCAATTAGACATGATGAAATGAACAAAATTTTCTGATTTACAGATTGCTGAGTTCTGCTTGTAAGATGTTCAATGTCTCAAGAAACTCCGTATTTGGAGTAATCACGGTATGGAAGACAAGTACCATCGAAACATCGATAGGATTACACTGCCATTCATCTACATTAGCAGAGCGATTCTGCAATCTATAAAATAAACGCTTTCATGGCAGGAAAAAGAGGAATAATACAAATACAGTGAAGAAGAATTATGAGATGTCATCATGAAAGTAAAATAGGTCCATTCTCAGCTGCTGTTGAGGTTTTGCCAAAATTATTATGATGCCTTGTCAGCTGAATATCTCGTGAAAAATGGGTCCTTGCTTTTGCATAAGGGGCTCCTCTTGCTGCAAGAACAAAGGAGAACAAATTTAAATTTAATAGTCTTAATGTTTTTTGCTTCTCAAGGTCATCCATGGAGTTACCAAAGAACATATTGGTAAAATGGGCCAACAAATTAGACTGGTCAAATACAGTACCAGGCAGCAAATTTTGAGTTAAATTAATTCTGGAAAATGTTGGTCCAACCTATGTTTTCTTTGATCAAATTTAAACTAGTTTAATCGTGTGCTGTGTATGGGTGTCTCAGAGGTTTAAGCAACTAAAAAGAAGAGATACATCCACAGGTAACAGTGCATAACATCTTAAATTGGTAACATCCATAGTTATTATAGAAGTTAACAAGTTTACCACATACATGTTTTGTGTGATTGAATGACGGTGCAAAATTTTTACATTTCAATTACCTATTATCTTTTAAACTTTCCAAGATATTTCAAATGATTATTCTACAAAAATTAAATAGACCCAGGCATGGTAAATAGAGATGGAAGTAGAACATAGAATGCTTTATTAGTGTAACTGTGTCTATAAATTATGAATATCCCTTACCTGCAATTTTCTGCGCTCGGAGGATATTGTGCCGCCTTTTCAACCAACAAACTAAACAGGTAGTAAGAAGGAAAAATGTAAATGAAGCCCCTAATCCAATGCCAACTTTACCACCGGAAGAAAGATGAGAACCACATGTAGGTAATCCAGGTATACCACACAGACCTGCGTTGTCCGTAAAACTGCAGACATCGACAAGTCAAAAAGTTAGAAATATTTGTTATTTAGTAAAAAAACAAAGTGAACAAACATGTACGTGAGGAATATCCTATCATTTTCAGTAACTGTCTGTAGTTTAATGTCTGATAACATACTTGAAGCTAGCTCTGTACAGTAGTCTTCCTCCTAGAGTTGCCGGGACCCTTTCAGATAGGAGGTTGCTGTTAAGGTTCCTGCATGAAGACATTTTGATACAGATTTGTCGTCCTCGTATGTGTTTTATGGGTTAGTTAAACATTGGAGAATCTTACAGTCTTTGCAATGACGATAACTGTCCAAGGCTTTCTGGAATTGATCCATTGAAAAAGTTGTAGGATAGGTCACTGCATCATTACATGGCATTCAGAAATGACAATAACATGATAGTCAAAGCCAGGACAACAATTCATGGAACAAGTTTCCCACCTTTTGGAAGCATATAACAATGAAAACAATATCATGAGAAAAAGGGGAAGAGATTACTTAACAGCACTTGCAGGCTATTTATGGTACCAAGTGAAGATGGAATTGCTCCATGGATGTCGTTCCTACTCAGGTTTCTGCAGTTCATAAGCAAATTAGCACAAGATAAGGGAAAATAAGTATGGTGGTTGCTTCTGTATGTTGAAGAATATTGAGTTAAAAATTGAAAGAATGTTTTTAATAACAAAATTGAAAGAAATATATACACACTCCCACACACTCACATAGGAGAGGAATCAAGTTCATCCAAGAATACTTTGAAAGAGTAACTCTATACTCACCATTTATGTTAAAAAACTAAAGTCTAATTGTAAGTTACTCACTGCAACTATTAGTTTAAAAAAACTGAAAGATAAAATGGGGAACAACTCTTTGGTCCGTCCTGGTCCTTGGCATCCAACATATCCGACAAATTATTGAACTCATGAAATATTAACCAACTAAATTGTAAACAAACTATGGAAATAATATGGTTTTTAGGTCAGATATAGGTAATGCTGGAAATAACAAACTCACGTTAATCTGTCAAGCAACCTATATATCCCCATCTCATCATGAGATATATAAACCTAACCCTGGACTGACATAAAAATATTGGTCATTAACTTTCTAATACAGAAGTATAACTTCCTAATTCAGAACTTATTCCTAAGCTGGTTTTGCAATGAATACATTAAGCATAATGCATACATGATTCATGCATGCATTGACCAAAATATTTACTCATATCTTTTTCCAAAATACTTAAAAACATATCTGGAACTCACAAGATTTGTAGATTAGGTAGTTTGGATATGTCATCTGGTAAGAAACCTTTCAGACCTTGATTGTCTAGACCACTGTTCATCAACAGACGAAGCAATCAATGACTAGATATAAAAAGAAAAACAATATACTGAGATAGAATATTCAAAATGATAAATAAATTAACAGTTCTCAACACAAACCACAACGTGTTTGTAGCATAGTGTAACCACTCTTAACAAGTGGTGGGTGTAGTTCTACACTTTTTTAGGATTAATACTTAAAACATACTTTTACCCCATAAATGCGATACTCATTTTTAATTTGATAACTATATTACTACTGGGAAGTATAGTAAGGTACCAAACTAAATAATTCCCATGTACACGATCTAAAGTATAGCATTTCTAATTCTTATATATGTAACACTTTTTCGAATCCATACACATGTGTTTTACCTCCAACGATCATAAAATGAGGGATTAATTTGAGAAGGTATAATTAGTCGCAACGTACCCAGTTTCGTCCCAATGTGTCTAAATGGTACTCGCTTTTAACTTTGCATCTACTTAGTACCCAAATTAGTTAATTTGCATCAATGTGGTCCCTTTTCGTTAACTCCGTTAAATAAGATAACGTCTGGTTGAATTGACCAGTTAAGTGAGAAAAAATGTTATAACGTGGCACGAGAGTAGTGTGTGATGTGGAACAGTGCAGTGTAAGAGAAAATTGAAAAGAAAAAGACACGAATTGGGAACAGAATAGAATAGGGGTTTTCCGGAGTTAGGGTTTACGAAATTTGGGCCATTTCATGCGTTGTGGACAAAATTGAAGGTGTAATTGACATCAAATTGGCAGCTATTTGGGATTGCAAGTGCACAAACCATTTGTTTTTGTCGTTGATTGCATTATTTGTTGTTGGGATGGTGGGGTTTAGGGTTAGTGGTTGAATGTTGTGCGTGGTTTAATTTAATGGTGTTTTGGGTATTCTGAAGGAGATGGGTTATGCCAATGTGAAGGAGATGTGGTATTCCACCCACGACCCAGATACAGAACCAGGAGAAGAAACGTTGTGGTTATGTGACCCACACGAACAAGACGACCATGAATGACTAAAACCATGCGACATTTCCCACTTCACTCGCCACCTTACCCCTGCAACAAATCAGCTTCCCGACGAAAAAATGAAGAAGAAGATGAAGATGGGAATGGGAAATTAGGGCTTTTTGAATGGGGACAATCAAATCAAATAGGGCATGACACGTAATCCACAAATTGCCACCACTGTACAATTATTTTCATTGACATGTATCTATTCTGCAATGCCACATCACTGATATGTTAACGGTGTTTCTGAAAACTTAACGGGATGGACCACATTGATGCAAATTAACTAATTTGGGTACTAAGTAGATGCAAAGTTAAAAGCGGGTACCATTTAGACACATTGGGACAAAGTACGTTGCGACTAATTATACCATTTGAGAACTATTCTCATATAGGGGTGTAACTTTGAGCACTTCATCTTGAACTTTTAACCTTTTTAAAGAAAATGAAATTGACCAAAAGGAATTTAAGAATCGGAAGGTCCAATTAGGGTTACTCCCCCAAATGAGAAGCACCTCATAGAACAAAGTAAAAATAAGTTACACTTTCTGAACAAGTTAAAAAGAAAGCCTTGAGCAAGCCATATATTAACTAGTTTACGTGTAAGCTGTGATCGTGCAAACGTAAATGCATACAGCTAAAACACAAAAATCTTCTCTTTCTCTTCCCATAGAAGGGCATCCATTTCCTTAATCTAGAGGCTCTGATGCTGAACAAATAAAATACTTTTGGATTTGGTGCCAACTACAGCGAACAAATTGATCAAGTGAAAGAGAATAAAAGAATTATTAAGAAGAGAACTGAATTATAGGCTACCACGGAATCAAATGAACAAAAATACAAAAACGCTTTACATAGGGATAACAAGAAATTACAGTCCATCAATGACCCAGCTGCCACGACTTTTGTTTAATTGGCAACCCACTCCACTCCATGGATGTTGTTGAGGAACACAAGGATCACCATTCCACCCAAACCTGGGTGGAAGCCTCAATGCCTTCTTCAATGCTTGTAAAGCACTAACTAGAGTAAAGATAATAATAAACTTGCAAAAGTTAATATTCATTCGAATTACAAAAAGTAGCATTTGCTATTATAGTACCATTAGGAGTTCATGAAATAGAAAATATGTAAATGGAAGAAGTATTATAAAACATATGATCAATATAGAAAAACTCCAAAAGCAGTCAATAAAGGAAAAGTATAATGAGACAAAGAGATCTAACATGTTTGATTGGCATAAATTCCATGGTCTACTTTTGACAAGCTCTCCCAAAAATTGGAGTTTCTTGAGATATATTAATTGATTAGAAATAAAAAGAAGCTGCATAACTCTACATGACTAATACAGCTCCCAAGCACATGCACATAATGCTATCTGTCACCTCCAATGACCAAACACTAAACTTGATAGTGGATATTTTAAAGTCATTGAAGTTCTCTACCAAATTCAATATATGTTATCTTTAATAATACAATAAATACCACACAACCTAGTATGAACTGTTGTTGAAAAAACTGTAACAGTAGTAGGGATGAGCACACATACCTTCCTCTAATACAGTCTTTGACTCAGCCATTATAACCTCAAATATCTCAATAGCGTTGATTATGGCAAGATTACCTTCCTTTGGCTTCAATTTTATTGTTAGAGTCCTCCCATCAACAGAAACAGTAGTATTAAGCACAAGGGCAGTATAGATATCCCCACTCAATTCTACAATGTCAACATGTTGGAATGCAAGAACACCATTTATTTCAATATCAAAGATCCTTTGCCCCGCAGTAGTCACTGAATAATCAATCTCTGCAAAATGTAACCAAACAGAATAGTTTCTGTTGGGATCCACCTCTAATGTATAAGTTAAATCAGGTTGATTATTAGTACTGACAAGCGCTGACTGGTAAAGGGTTTCTGGATAGAAGTTTGGCGGATGTGAAGCATGTTTGATTCTAGTTTCAACAGATCTAGGTTGAACAGACTCTGAATCCTCACCAAAAGTTTTAATGCGTTGCCAAAATCTGTCCCCTCCCCAGGGATCCCCTTCATAATCTACGTCAAACTTTGACTGTCCAAAACCACAACTCAGTCTTTTAATTGTTCTAAGTATCAACCCTTGACTCCAACGGGGAACAAAATAATAGGCCTTATCATCAATTTGAAGAATCTCGATAGAAAGGATAGCGGGATCCCCATGACCAGTGCTATGGAAACAGATTGAGACAGAGTCATCAGTAAGAAACACTAGCGCCTCAACAAATACTTGATCAGCCTGATGGGTCCAACCAGATTTCAAAGAATATATCTGCGTGCCTTCAATAGAAATGTCAAATAGAGGTTCAACAATGGTACCTCTAGACTGACCAACAAGTCCAAAGAAGATTCTGATTGAGTAGTGACCCTTTGGCACCTTATTAATGACGTAACAATTTTGTGGACCTTCAGACAAAGGAAAATAGCGTAGAGTGTTGAGTGGTGGGGTGATGTAACTTGGAAGAGTTGCATTAGCGACTATGCCACCCGTAAAGCCAAAATCTTCACGCCAATGGGTATTGGTTGGTCTTGTTTGAACATTTTGACGAGCCCCACAGCTTATGCGCACAGCAAATGGATCTGCAGTGATTTGAACCAAATCAAAACTGGGAAAAAACAAAATATTCGTACACAGCTTTTGAAAACAATAATCCTCTATGGTAACCGCAAGTTTAACACTAAGATTCACTAAGAAAAGATAATAGGTACAACCATGTAGAAACTGCTTCTGCAGTGGTAAATGTCAACATGAATTTCGTCCATTGCCAATAGACTGCGAAAAAGAAATTCCGTCCCTTGGCTTAAATGATGACGAATTAAATGCAATGGTTTCCTTAACATGATTGCTAATTAAAGCGTAACAGACAAACCAAACCCGACAAATTTCAATATGGTAAAAGTTAATATTCATCAGAAATTCAGAATAATAATGGTGTTTAACAAACTTTCACTAACCGGAGAATTTTCAGAGAAAATTGTTGAAAATACTACATCTGTTTCATATTTACTGATGCTTAAGTTAATGCACACAGATAAAGAAACACTTAATCAATGTGAAATATTATTAGAATTAAAATAATTTAGTAATTGGCAATAAACTCCCCTGTTGTCGATATCATTAAATAAGAGCGTAAGTAAAAAAAATATTAGCATTTGCATAGCCTAGTTTTGAAACAAAAGGAAAGTGCTAAAACATCGACATAGAAGTGAGGTCATAACCGGTTTAAAGTTTCAGCGGTTGGACAAGCTTACAACTCTTAATCTTCTTAAGATCAAAGCAATGAAAGCATTGAGAAAATTCCACAATCCAAATTTGATGAAGAAAACAGTAAAGCTCCACTTCATGGCGCATAAAGGACAGAGAAAAGAGAAGAAGGAGAGAGCTGAGGTTCACCTTGCCGTGCAGAACAGGAAACACTAGCGAAGCAGAGCATCATCCATAGCTGAAGAAATTGAAGAAGCATTGCGGTGGATTCGGCTTCCTCGCTTTTCTCCCTCTACAACTTCTTCCTCTTCTGTCTTTTTCTCTCTCTCATTCATCGTGTCCCCATTTTTGTTGAGTGCTTTTTCTAGAGAGAGAAGGATGAGAGAGAGAATGTGGGGTGTACGCACTTTTGCACACCACGCTAGGAAAATCTTCTTCGTTCAAGTTTACTCGCGGCGCCAAAGAAACGAACACAGTGGTGTCCGTGCTGCTGAGCCTCATCATAACCCATGTACTTACAATCGCACGGTGCAGATCTGCTCCAAGTGTCAACTCAACACCGTATCTATATTAATCTTATATATTATTTAAGCAAACTTTTCAATTAAAACTTAAAACTCCCAGAGAGAAAAAAAAATCCCTTAAAACTTAAGCACAAATTTAAAAAAAAAAAAAAAACATAAAAAATATATCATAAGTTTCTACTAAATTGAACTGTAAATAAATTTACTTTCCTTTTATTTTCTTAAAAAATTCGTATGAAAAGTTTGTTCGTGATCTCATTTATTTAAGATGAGGTAAATTAGGTGTTAGAGGGAGATTTGACCTTATTTATTGTTGGGATTCAAAGCGTCAATGAAAAATTAAAAATGTTTTATGATGGAAGAAAAAATACCCATATTATTAATATTGAGAACTGAACAATATGATTATTGTGGACGATGATGATGATACTGCTTTAAGATCAGACGGTGCAGAATAGTCGTGGATGCTTGATTGAACTTTTTGACTTCTGACCTACACTTGGGTAGTGGGAGAGGGATTTGTGCGCAATCACCGGAGTGTGTGTGTGTGTGTGATTTTCGCTTATATCTTTTGGATATTTCAAAAACTGTTATACAGCAAAGAATTGACTAAGATTATAAAATTTAAAGATATTTACTTTTATAATTTTGTAAATTTTATCATTTAATTTTTCTTTTTACAAATATGTTAAATTATGTATTTTATCATAAAATTTTTATAATTTAGTCAATTTTATTACCAAAGTTTTAATTTCACAAATTTGTGATCCAACTTTTAATTTTACCAATGAGATTTTAATTTAGTCAAATTTAAAAAATCTAAATTTAAAAATTATACACAACTTTTCCATCCATCAACTGAATGCCAATTTAATTAAAATAGTAATTTGTAGAGTTTGCAATATTTTCTGTGATAAATTTTAGGCTATTTGTGGTCTAGAGGAAAGTTCTAGTATTGTTTTAGTTAACTATTTGCAATCTTCTTAGTTATTATAACTTATTTATAATGTATTATTATTTTGAAAAGTAAGTTTTAGTGTTTAACATAAGATAAGTAGGAATTTTGAAAGTGGATGCAATGGAAAATAAAGTGTTATGATTCTAAACTTGTTCCTCAAAATAAAATATAAATAATTTGGTGTTTAACAGCAGAGATATTGCTCGGCACTTTTAATAAATTTATTTGAAAATTTATATTTAATTTACTAATTATATCATCACGTTGTCATAAACTAACATTTAATTGACATAAATGTTAAATGTATTTAACTTCAAAAAATTTAGTTGATAAAATTCACAAAAATCAAAATTTAAATGATAAAATATGAAACTGAACACTCAACGGAAAAATTCTTGAAATTAAAAGTTCAATATTAAAATTATAAAACATAACCAAAATTAAAATTTATGACAAAACTATTTTTTATTATTTCGTTTTCTTATACTATACAAGAATTAAAAATAGTATTTTAGAACTGATGGTGTTTTTTAAATATTAATACTTATTATTTTAATATACAAGACTTAAAAATAGTATTATAGAATTGATCATGTTTTTTAAATATTAATACTTATTATTTTAATATTAAAATGTTTTAGTATAATAGAAAAGTTTAGAAGCCATTTTCATTATTTAAAAATACTTATTCCTATAAAAATCACATGTTTAGAGTTCTCTCACTTATCTCTATATTTTCTCATCCTTTGTCTGTTTGTTTGAAGATTGGAAACCATTAGAGTGATTCATGTGACAAGATTTCTAATTCATCTTATCAGTTTCTTTTTAAGAGTAAGTTGGTTTTTGATTTCTTTTTTTCTAGGTTCAAAATGTTCATTCTTTGCATGTGAGTCTTTTTTGCCTACATGTGTCTTTAGAGTCATTAATATGATTCTCTGTTGATCAGTGGTCTTAATGGTTTGGCCTGGTCATTTATGTGATATCCAATATAGATAAAGCATCTTGTGAGTTTGAAGGTGGTTTGGTTTAAGTTGTTTCATAAGTGAGAAAAGCCAATCTTGATTTCTTTATGTTTTTTGAATTGTTCAATTGATTGAGTTTGGTTGTGAGATTGTAAGAGTATGATTGATTTTCATGAATTGGGTGAAAATAAGACCGAATTCCAGAGAGTTTTAGCAGCTGGGTAAGTGAAATATCCTTGGACGAATTTTGGCACATAAATTCCTAGGAGCTTTAGTGGTGTTCTAGTTGGGTGCATATTGGACTTGTTTGGGGATTTGTTGCGAAAATTGTTCCAGTGTTAGAGTCATTGAGTGAGACCTCTAGTTGTTGAGCAAGTGGTCCTTCAAGTACTACTTGTTGGATAAGTGAATGTTTTCGCTGAGGGAGACTAACAAAGTTTCTCAGAATTTTTTATTTTGTGAGATTTGTAAGTTTATTGAATATGTTGATGATAATGGATGTTAGTATTGTAATCCTATGAGTATGTAATTTGTATGAGGATGGTGTGCTCTAATATCCAAGGTGAGATTAAACATGTACTCTTTAGTGTATGCATTGATGTACTAATATCCATCCAGACACATTTAAAGGGGGATGAGATATGGGGTGAGAGTAGCAGAAGGTCATAATCTAGGGACTTTACCTTGACTTAATATGAAAAGGGATTAACCTTGTGTGTATTAAGGTGAGATTCATTGTCAATGACTCTACAAAGTAGTAAATGCCACCATAAGTGCAAAACTTTTCAGGATCTGATGCATGTTTCCAGATAATTAAGTTTAGTTTTATCTTTGATCGTTTAATATATCTCTTCATAAATGCTTGACCTTTTATGAATGTTGATAACATGAGGTTTTTCTCTGCTTATTAGCTTACCCTCGTGTTGTTTTGTGATTTTTGTTGTTGTTTGTTTTTTCTTTTGTAATGATCACCTAAATGATATGAGGAAATGAAGATATAAGTTTGGAGACATTTCAGGATGGAGATGAGGATACAATTGTTTAGTCATAGAACTTTAGAAATCTGTTTAGTTTTCATCTTTTGAAAAATATGGCTCTCTTTTACTATTTTATAATTTTTTGCTCCATATATCTAGCTTTGTTTATTTTAACAACTCTTTTGGGATAACAATAATATAATACTCTGGTTCATGGATTATTTGTTTTTTATTTATTAAATCTGTGATGTTTTATTTTAATATAATTACTCTATTAAAATGAAATGTTACATGTACAATAAGGAATTTAAAGATTGAAAAAAAGATAAAGCAAAAAAATCCATAAAAACCTTCTTTCAACATTGCAAGATTAGAATCTTAATCACCAAAAAAATATAGTCAAACTTAGTATTTTTCAAGAGACAATTTAAGAAAATAATTTATTTATTTGATGAATTTATATTTTTTTAAATAAAATAAGTTATTTGGACGAAGAAATAAAAAAAATAAGAATTTTAGAAAAATATTTCAAATAACTAAAATAATAAAATTTAAAATTCACAAAATAAGAAAATTGGAATTTTACAATTAGTCACACACACTCTTTATACACATTAAAAAAATTAAATTAATAAATTTTATTTGAATATTTAAATTTAAGTAATATTTTTTGTAAATTTTAATTTTAAAATACATATTTTTGAAATGAAATTTTATTAAAAAATAAATTTAATAACCTTATTCTAATAAGAAAATTTAAATATAATATATTTTAATTATTTTATCCACACAAAATATTGTAAAATAAAATAAAAAACTAATTATAAATAATTCAAATATTGTACATTTTAATTTCTTAGAATTATTAAAGTCTCTTATCCAAATAAAATGTAAAAGTAAAATGAATTTGCTTTCACTGAAAATCTTACATATGCATTATACCTATCTGGAGAATTGAGATAAGAATTAGCTTGCCTCAAGCAATCTCAATTTGATCTTTTACATTATTTCTTTGCTATTTTGTAGATGATAATTTCTCAAAGAAAAGATAAGGGAATTTATGTACATATTAATTGGAAATAGAGGAAGAAGAGCTGCAAGAAGAGATTTTGAAGATTCTAATTTTTCTAATATGGAAGAAGAATTTCTGTTTTCTATCCATACTCTCTTCGTCCACTTTGTTCACCATCCCCTCTTGTTTTATTTTCCGCAGCAACCCAATAGACCCAAAATAAAGCTCAAGTTATTTACCGTCTACACCACCTATAATTATTACTCGCACCCCTTACTTAATTCTTACATCTTAGAATAGAATCTAAAACTACCCAATTCGTATTTTAAATTCCTAAATAAATTAATTAAAATTTAGTATTAATTAAATTCAAGATAACCTTTTACTTTTATTTTACACTATGAAAATATTATAATATTTTAGAAGAATAGACATCATACGAGTCTTTTTATATACTGGTTAGAATACTATAACAAAAGAAAGAATAAACAAAATTATTCATACAATAATTAGACAAATATAACAAAAAATATTAGAAAAGTCATATGATACATTGATTATTTGAGTATAACAAAAACTATTAGAGGAGTTTGTCGATGTATTGATTAAATGAGTCTAGCAATAAACATTAGACTAATAATTCATATATTGATTAGACAACTTTAGCAATAAACATTAGACAAGTCTTTTCACACACAAATTAGATGAGTCTACTAATACACATTAAATAAGTCTGTTCATATACATTAATTAGATGAGTACAATAAAAATGAGTCATTCCATACGGTGATTAGATAGATCTAAGAATACACATTAGACGAGTCTTGAAACACACTAGACAAGTTTGTCCATACATCGATTAGACCACTCTAACAATACATGCCAGATGAATCTGTTTATACATATATTAGATGAATCTATTAATACACATTATATGACTCTATCCATTATATGATAGGTAAGTCTTGCAGTATACGTTACGCAAGTTTGTCGATATACTAATTAGACGAGTGTTTCCATATACTGAGTAGACAAATCTAACAACACACATTGAACAAATTTGTCAATGCATTGATTAGACAAATTTAGTCATATACATTACATTAGTCTCTTTATACATTGATTTATATTTTGAGTGAGCCCACTCTACATATTTTTGCATATCATTTATATTTTTAGAGAGTTTACTCTATTTTTGCACACATTTTATTATTTGTATTTTTACAAAGTATACTATTTTTATTTTTATAAATATATTAACTTTCTAAATCTATAAATTATTTTTCAAGATGATTTTATTCAAAACTTAATGATAAACTTAAGAATATTTATTTTTTTTTTTTCCTGATCTCTAAATCTTTTTTAACAAACACGCGTAATCACAAATTTAAAACTAGTTTTATAATAAAATCTAAAACTACCCCACACGTATTTTAAATTGCTAAATAAATTAATTAATATTACGTATAAATTAAATTCAAGATAACTTTTTTTCTTTTATTTCACACCATGAAAACTTTGCAATCTTTTGTAATTTGTAATATTATCAAATTATAATACTAATTTATTGGATCACAAAAGACCCCTCCAGAAAACATGTTTGACAAAATTATGATTTGCTGGTTTTCCTTACAAGAATTTCCAGAGTAGTAACTATTCCTAGGTAGTATACCTAATATACCAACTTTAGCATACCAAAGACTTAAAATGCTAAAATAATTTTGATGCATTCCACCACCACCACCACCGCGACTTCAATAAATGATCTTCATTTCTCTCAACTAATTTAAAGTGAAAAATGCTGAGTTGAAGGTCATTAGGTGTGCTTTTACTCACTCTCCCATAAACATTCAAACAACTTTGCAGAAGGAAATGAAATCCTTGTGAAACCCTTCCTCACCCATCACGTGACAGCCATTAAGTCTCATCTAATTTCACTTGACTAAAATGCTCCATTCACTGCCATACCACACCGCTCCCATTCACTCCATTCACGTTTCAATGCGTTTCTCTTCCACTCTCCGCTCTATACTAAAGAAAACTCCAAACCCCATCCTCAGATTCATGCACATGCACATGCACACGCCACACACTCATGAAGGACATGCCCTTCTTTCTCCTCAAGAACTCCTTGGGAGCCAAGATGAAGAAAGGAATCAAAACCTTCTGCAACAACAATGGCTCAACCTCCACTCTCAACCAACAAAATAGTCACAGCCAAGGTGACTTAACCAGCAAGGTAAGCTCCAGCTCTCCCTTCACAAAGCAAAACTCACCAACCCTGGAAGATCTAATACTGCAACTAGAGTTGGAGGAAGAGATGTCTAGAAAAGCTAAGCTTAGTGAGTATGGTGGAATGAGGGGTAGGATGTCATGCGTGAACAACTCTGACATATTGAGATCTGCGAGGAATGCCTTGAATCAGTATCCGCGGTTTTCTCTTGATGGAAGGGATGCCATGTACCGATCTTCTTTCGGGAACATGGAGGGAAGAAGATCGGTTTGTAGTGAGACAAGTTTTGCAGGGGACAATGATTTTGATCATAAGGGTATGTGCTGTTTACCCGCAACACTGGCTGGGGAAAGCGTGGTGTGGCGTAAACCAGGGGTTGTGGCAAAACTCATGGGTTTGGAAGCCATGCCGGTGCCGGTAAGCAGAAAAATTTACGACAACAAAGAGAAGTTAAATGAAGTTGTTAAGAGACATAGTACGAGGAGGAAATTTGAGAGGCGTGACTTGGAGAGAAAACTGCTAGCAATGGAGATGCAACAGCAGGGATATCATAACATCAGAAGACACAACAACTCCAAAAATGGTTGCTGCTCTAAAAATGGGTATTGTATTATGAAACCGGTTGCTCTGGAGGCTCTGGCTGGGGGTCCTGGCAGTTGGCGGCCACTGAGATATGTTTAGGTCTAGAATTAATTATACAAACTTTTGTAATCTACTAATTAAGCTTTTTACTTATTCTATTTGTTGATCATGTTTATGCAAATGCAAGTAAAGCCTCATAAGGCTAATAACACAAGTTTCTTTTGAGTTTTATTGATTTGCGCCTTCAAAGTTCAATCTTTCTTTTGATGCTGTATACACAATAACATTTTTCTTTTCTTTGTTAACTCAAATGGAATCGTATTGAACTAAGGAACTTGGTGCAGAGAAAATATGTCTAGTAGCATTGCATGCACATTATGCACATTATCCACATATTGTGAACTTTGTGTACTATTTGTTAATTAATATTCAACATATCTATATGACAGGTCATAGGCTGAATCTTCTTTTCCTTCTTAACGTTAGGAGATTAACTGTTGTTAACCTGATTCATTTGGTTGGATTAAAGTTTTCTAATTGAGAATTGAGAAAACGATGAGTTAGGCAAAATCTACTTGGTCATTAAATTATTTGGACCACACCAATATTAGAATGATATATATGGACCATTTCTGCTTTGATATAATAATATTATTGAAAGAAATCATAAATGCTCTAATAGAAGGTCAAGAAGGCCTCACCAAAAAAAGCTTCATAAAAAACATAATGATGTTTGATTACTACTTTAATCATTAACACCAAGCTGATACCAAAGTTGACCAAACTATATATTATGTGCTTGCTTTGTTTGCTTTAGACTTTAGAGCCAAAACCAAGTTTTAAATGGTGAGATCCTCAATTTAATTTAAAGTTATTAGAATTGATTTTGATATAAAGTGAAATAAAATTTAATAATTTAAAACAACTTGTAAAAAAAAATTAAAATAACTTATGTCAAAATTAAAACACTTATTTTTATCAGTATCACTATATATGTTGTGATATTCCTTACTTTGAAAGAAAATCTCTTTATTCCTTTTTAGTAGGGAGGGGTCTCCTTGTTCGTGCCAAATTTGTGTAAAATTTTAATAATTAGAGACTCTTTTCAACACATATTTTTCTATTTAATAATTATAGTGGATTCTAGAGCATAATTGACCTATTTGTATTTAGATAAATGGTTCTTTATTTTTAAAAATCTCTAGAAAATATTTAAAATATTAACATTTAAAATAAATTAAACCATTCATTCATGCACATAATTATTTTATATCCGTGAGAAATGCAAGTGTGGGGTCGGCTTTCATATTGAGTATAGATGAACTTTTAAAAAAGGAGAAATTTATAAACTTAATATCCAAGTGTGGCATGACAACCGGCGGAGCTAGGTTCATTGAGAGAGAAGCTTTGGCCTTCCAATTTTCATTTTCACACATATAAGTTAATATTATATATATTTGGTACTTATAAAATTTTTGTTCTAAAGTACTTGAATAGCCTCTTGCAGTTTCTAAAGTACTTGACTTAATTGATTTCGTATATTTTTCATGATCAATGATGATTTTCGTAATATAATAACTTTCAGTTTGGTGGCCCTTTTCTTAACACAACCACCTACGTACACACACACACACACAAAATTTGTCTTCTTTTCTTTTCTGTATTTAACAACAGAGACGTGTCTTGGTTCTCATTGGACCGCTCAGTGTATTTTCAACCTGTGAAAATTTGCACATTACTTTAATGCAGTGAAAGAAATAAAAGCATCCACGAAATTGAATTGGAATATTTTTCAAACCTTACGAAAGATCACATATAGTTTGACATCACGTAGCTCTTCATGGAAATCAAAGCTTGCAGCAAGAAAACTGTTCCAACACCTTTCACTAGTCACTTCAAAATGCAGGCGCTGAATCTCACCAACAAGCAAATGTTGATGAAAAGGAAAGAGTTTTAGTAAAACTTGAACAGCAAATTATCGACCAACACACCATTCTCGAGGAACCATAGTTTGGGATGCATCATGCAACCATTTAAGGGACTATAAGATACAGTTCATTACTATTGCATACGATAAACACACACAACTTTCCAATAAAATTCTACCACGTGAATTCATTGAAATTCGTATATATATATACTGCATTTAATTTAATCTAAACAATTCATCTACATTTATATAATTTAAGATTATTTTATCTCATGAAAACATTCTATATATGTGTTTGTGGAGAAGATAATGAATATGGTGAGAACGTGAATCAATGGGCACGCGTGAAGGAAACAGATCTCAATCTCATGGTGGAGATGATAGCATTTCTACTGACTCACTTTCTTTCGCTGGCCTCGTTTCTGTTCAAGAGCAGCACCCAAAGGCTCCTACTCATAACCACAACACTCACCACTACTACCACCAGGTAACCAAACAAGACTTAGATTTTGAATTTTCCACCGTAAAAGACTTGAATTCTAGTGCCAATCCATTCAAAATCACACCAGCTGATGTGCTGATTTCTGATGGAAAAATTCAACCATTTAAACCAAATGGACCTGGAATCTCAGATCCACCCATTTCCTTAAGATCATTACTAGCAATTGATCATGCCAATGCTAAGAATAATGCAAGTGGACAAACAAGGAAATATGGCGACCAACGTGTGAAAGCAAGAAACCATAAAAGCAAAGAAAGGAGTGCGACAAGAACGTGGTTTGGCCACAAAGTGTTTAGGTCTTTTCTATCTCCATGCAGGAAATGTCAAGCCAGTCAGCCAGGTGCCATTAAAGGACAAACTGTTCCATGAGAAAAGCTCATCAGGAGATACTGACATATGAAGCTTATCATAATCTCTGTTTAATTCTTCCCTGCAGAAGCAGAAAATTAATGTCGTGGGGAGTTTTGTATTTCAAGGTAGTGAAGATCCAGACATTGATGTTGTTCTAGGGATGCTAATGTTTTATCGGTTTTTATATGAATTCAATTTTTAAGTACTTGAATGTGAAGTACTTTTACATCGAGACGCAATCATATGTTGTGTTTTGTAGTTGAAACCCACATTTATGTGTGTGTGAGAGATACAAGTTCAATTAAAATTGGATTCGGCTTGCATCATCTTATTTCTGTTTAATGTGCCTTGCCTCAAGATCAAACACAAAAAAGCTATTCAAATGTTATATATGCATCAAAAGACGAGGTTGGAAAGAGAATAAATGTTATCTCAGCTAAACTTTTTTTTTTTTTTTAAGTTAGTCATTAACAAATATTGATACTTATCACGAATAGACTAAAACAGCAAATAAAAATATTGGAATATGTCGAATGCTTCGCTCGGATTATAGTGTATAAGATGAAGATTTAGTTCTCACTTTCAGATGGTTACTAATCCAATAAGTTTTTTTTTTTCCTTTATCGGACGAAAAAATTAACATAAGATTATTCTCCGATCTATATTTACACTAAGACCGAACAAAAGATGATTATCTGAAAGTTAGATAGCTTAAGGATACATTCAGCAAACAATACACTCATACTCATGTACATACATAGAACTAACGACATGATCTTATGTAAACCAAGTTTTGTCTAGTGTGTTGCATGTTCACGAGACTCAAATTATATATGCTAAGCATACATTACAAAAAAAATCATTTTTTATTAACGGTTATTTATTTTTGTTATATGAAACATTAACAAAAGTTATAATTTCTATTAGAGTATTTTAATCACAATAAAATATTATATTGTTTTAATATCTTTAACCGATTACAACTACAGTTTGAATATCTTTATTTTCTTATTTTTGTTTCTTTCTCGGGTTAAGTATGTTTTTAATATCTGAACTTTGACCAAAAATTGAAATTCGTCCATGTCCGAAACTTCAATAGATTTTGGTCCCTAAACTTTTAAAATGAATGAACATAATCCTTTTAATTCAATTACGTTAATTTTTTTTTTTGAAGTGTCGAACATATCTCTCAGTAGATATTGAAATAAGAATGTGTCAAACAGTATAAAAAACTCGAATATTAATATGAAAAGTTCGACACATCAAAAAAAGTTAACATAATTTCATTAAAAGGACTATATTCATTCATTTTTAAAGTTTAGAGACCAAAATGTATGGAAGTTTCAAAGAGGGACGAACTCCAATTTTGAACCAAAGTTCGGGGACTAAAAACATATTTAACCCGTCTTTCTCTTACGTTTGTGTATAAGGATGGCAGGCCAATTTGACCCGTTTAGGTATGCTTCGCATTTGGTTCGCAAAATGTGGGTCGAACTGACTCGTTCCATTTTGAAAGTGCAGGTTCAAAAGTTTGGTCTATCTTACATAAGTTTTTGTCTGCGAGCTGTCATTTTTTTTTCTTAATTTAATTTTTAACATGTTTACAAAATTATATCAAGACTTTGGATAGTTAAATAATAAATTATTACAATATTTAATAAGTTTGTAAAACTTTAATAATTTTAATTAATATTTTTCTTTGTTTTAAAATTTATTTTATTATTTTACTTCAACAAAATAAACGTTACAAATGCTATTAAATAAAAACAATTATATTTATTCATTTTCAAATTATTTTAATACACTTAGAAAAATATAATATATATATATATATATATATATACATATATATATATATATATATATATATATATATATATATATATATATATATATATATATATTATCATTTAGTTATTATAAACACGTGATTGTATTAAATTTAATTTCGAAAATATTTATATATTATTTATAATTAAATTAATAAATACATTTAATTATAAATACACTCAAATTATTAATTTAAATCAATATAAATTTTTTATTTTATTGTCAAATGATTTAATATTTTTTAACAAAATCTCAATATTAACTAAATTTAATATTTTTTTATAATTATTATAAAATAAAATTTAAAAACTATCGATGTTCTAAAATATTAATTATTTTTATTATTACTATGTTTTTAAGTTTTAAAATTTTGTATAATTGCATCATTTTAAAACAGTGTGAAATCTAAAATGATAGTTTAGTTTCCAAGGAATCAAATTTTAATCTACTTTTTTATAATAATGTGATAAAATGAAGTTTAGGGTTCAACTTTTTAAAAATCAATATCTTAAAAAAGTGAACAGTATAATAATACTATTTAGGTAAATATTATGAATAATATATCATTTGAAAATGTATTTTTAGAAACAGTGTGCTTTGAAGAAAATGTCAAAATAGTAGAAGCAAATTTAATATCAAAATATTGAAGTTATTCTCCAAAAAAAGTATTTATCATGAGTTACGAGATTTTAGAGTAACGGACTTATTATAGAAAGTTATTAGATCATTTTAACATATAATTAAGTTATTATTAGATCAGTTCATTAAGAACATTAATTTGAGCTTTAAAAGTTGTTAAAATGACTTAATAAAGACTTGTAAAACTTTATGATAAAATAAATAAATATTAAGAACAAAGTCAAAGCTGTCACATAAGGAAAATAGTTAATATTAAGAACAAAGATATTTAAAAGGAAGTTGAACAAATTTCAAAGATGATAAAAACTTAGGTTTCTTACGAAAGTACTGTAATTTTTGTCAAATTTAGTGATATAGGCAGATTTTGAAAAAAATATGTAAATGAAACTATTAAAAATATGAAGCATACGATTTCGTTTTTTTATTCTATATCATTTCTTTCTCTTTTAAAGTTTTTACTTTTCATATTTTTCTAAATTTTATATAAAATTATCTTAATTTTAAACTATCTTTCAATATTATGGTTAATGGATATTTTAAAGCTTTTTATATTTTCTTAAATTTGTGTACAATCATATATTTTTATTATATTCTTTATTCTTTATTTTGAAATATTTATTAATAATTTAATTAATGACTTAATTTTTTTTAATTTTTTTATATTCTTTATAAAATTTATTTATTACAAAAGGACATATATATATTTATAATTTTAATTTATTAAAACATATCTCAAAATATAAAATATTTTTATATATTCTTAAATAATATATATATATATATTAATATTAAAATTTTATATACATAACTTTAATAATAAAATTATCTAAAAATTTGAAAATAAGAAATATTGTTATATAAAACTAAAAAAATAACAAAGTTTAAATAATAAAAGAAATTAAAACATTATTTTTAATTTCTTAATTAAATTATTAAAAAATATCTCAAAATAAAGAATATAAAAGATTATATGTTGAAAATTTTGGAAAACATAAAAAAATTTAAAAAAATACATTAACCGTGTAATATTAAGAAATAGTTTACAATTTAGATAAATATATATATATATATATATATATATATATATATATATATATAAAAAAAAAAAAAAAAAAAGAGAGAAATAATAAAAAAAAAATAAAAGATAAAAAAA
>Ga0214544_1005988_pt1 | contig 22942 bp, 16 predicted proteins | sample CNSS3metaG_FD_160074 | JGI IMG/M metagenome (GOLD analysis project Ga0214544, IMG submission 160074) | Root nodule microbial communities from cowpea collected in UCLA plant growth center, Los Angeles, California, USA - CNSS3 | ecosystem: Host-associated > Plants > Roots > Nodule | place: USA...
ATCATCTTCTTCTCTTGAGCTTTGTGAAAGGAACCTTCACATCTAGATAGCTTGCTATCTTAATGTCCAGTGGGGATTTCACTTAGCTTTCTTAATCAACTCATACCATATTCAATCATCTTAAAAATAACAACATAATCCTTCATCAAATTGAGTTTAGTGTCAATTATCTATGTGAAATTATGTGAATTATTGTGGTTTGTGTATGTATGGCTTATAATTGATATGTTTTAACTCTTTTGTATACTAGCTTACCCTTATATTTTGTGGTTTTTTGTTTTTTTTTTTTGTGATGGTCACCATTTTGGTGGGAGCAGATGAAGATGTAGGTTTAGAGGCACCTTTGAAGGATGAGAAGTCAATAGTTAGAATGGTGAGGTTGCAATGCAAGTATGAGTGGTTATTACGTTCGGTATAGGGAGTTTTTATGTAGGTTTGGTGTTGTTGTATAAATAGTATATTTCTATAGTCTACACTCTTGGAGAACTGTATTAATATATTTTTTATTTAATTAATCTGCCTTTGAATATTACTATTAAATGTCTTATGTTATTATTTTTGTATTACTTAAATGGAATGTTACAAAAAATGATTGGAACCTAATAAAAAAACTCAATGCCTATAAAATTAAACAACAATAAGAACCTAAAGAGAAGAATAAAGATGAAATTTAATTAAAACAATTGGATCGGAGGAATTGAATAGGCTAACAAATAAATTAGATTCCAAATTTTATAATGATTGCAATTAAATGTGGTGGTGAGTGACGTGAATAATGTATCTAGTGATGTGTGTATGAGTGAAATTGGAAATTGAGAGCAAATATAATAAAATAAAATTGTTGATGCAATTGTGAAATAAAAGGTAAAAAAAATAAAAATAAAAATAAAGTCAAGTACTGGGTTTATATAAAATGACTAAGCATGTAGCTAAAAGAGGTTAGGGTAAGAGCATGAATGAATAAAACAATTTAGATCATATAAAACTAGAAGATTAAATAGAAAATATGAAATATATTAATAAGAGAACAAACTGAAAAGTTGAAGAGGCTCTTTGTTATTTGACTCAAAGTAACAATACAACTCCAAATTCTAAGAAAATAAACGAGAAAGAAATGAGTTCTTTTGCTCTAACCCCGTGGGTGTTGTGTGTTTTGTCCAAGTCTCTATTGAAAAAGATGGACCAAGAGCATTATTACACAAACAACTATTGAAATTAATTACAATGAAATAAAATTGATTGAAACAATTCAAATTTTCCTTGATTTGAAATATCCAGGAAATATATTGCATTTAATTCTTGAAATCAAATCTTTGAAAATAAAATTGATTTGAGCAATTCAACGTTTTCCTAATTTGAATGATCCACGAAATATATTGAATTTAATTCTTAAAATTTTGTTAGCTTTTAATTGAGCTAAGTTGGCTTCTATTTAATTTGATTGATTCACAATTTTTATTAGTTGACTCTTTAAATTTTTTGTCATCCACATCTTCAATGGACTACACAAGATTAGACCTTGATTTCCATCAATTTGACTCATGTTAAATAATCCCGGATTCTTCTACAAAAAAAATTCAATGCTAAAATTATCAAAAATGAAACAAATTTAATAAAATTGAATTATGCTATGTTTTTATTAAAGGATTCTAAATGCAAGATTTATAAAGATAATAATTAGCTTAGAAAATTCTCTTATATAAAGAAATAAAGAGTAAAATGACATACATCAAATAGCTATTGCTTACTTAACTGCTACACACAACGTTTACTACTTAAGCAGCCTCTACTACTCATTCAACTTCTACAATAATGTCTACTTCTCAAACAGCGTCCACTGTTCACTTAGCTTCTACACATTGCGTCTTCTACTCAAGCATCATCTACTCCTCACTTTTCTACTACACTCATATTATCTACTACGCACACAACATCTCCTGCCCTCATGTCTTGTTATAATATTATAGGGTATTACACTCAGTCATGTATGATTGGAATGAATGAGTTTCTTAATGAGTTAATTGAACCTTATTTAGTTAATTTGAGGTATTTTTTTTATAAATTACAAGAAGCAGCCTAATGATCCATATTGTGGACAACATTTGTGTTATTTTCAATAACCATATTCTGTGCAATTTTCACATCCATGTTTCAAATAGTTAGAGTTGTTAGAGTTTTGTGAATAACCTTCACAATACTATGATCAGCCATTTGTGTATACCATCTGCAAGTCAACTTTACAAGATATTATGGATCTTGTAAAACAAATGAATGAGCAGAGTAGGTGAGTCATACAAAAGATGGATGAAAGAAATCAAAGAATAGATATTGACCAGCAACATATAATTATTCAGTAGTAAATCAAGGCTAACAAAAGGTGATAGATGATATCCCTATAAAAAACAATGCCTTAACATTAAATGATATGGAGATAGATGTTGTTGTTATGATTGAGTGTGTTCTTAATACGATTAATGATGCTCATACTAGTATGTTTACTTAGGGATGTATTAATTTTACTAAAGATGATGTTGAACCTATTGATGAATTAGAAGATGTTTAGAATAACATATCTATTGATGGATATGTTAATTTGACATTGCAGTTGATGGCATTTTAGGATTCACTATTAATGAAGATATACTCTCTAATGGGGTAGATGATAATTTGTTGGATTTTAAATTAAATTATTTTAATGATTTGAAAGACACTTTTACTTGCAATTCTTATCTTGGTTCATTTATGTGTCAAGCCTATGCTAAGATAGAAAATTGTTAGAACCATAAGTTCGAATAATTAAAGTATCTATGTCCTAAATTAGTCAATAAATAAATGTAATATACCTATGCAAGTACTAGATCAGATTAGATTATATACCGATTAGACATTGTCTAACATATGTCAATTATAAATTGTGATTATATAATGTTGATAACTCCCCATTTATGTAAGTTTTTACTAAATAAAATTCACTTTTTAATTTTGTTTAGTGTGTATTTTTCTGTAATTAGATTAATTTTTAGTTTTTTTTAAATAGTTGTTTTTTGAAAATTTCATTAAAAAACTATTTTTAATAGTAATTTTAGTTTAAATAAATGTTTTCTTAGAAAATAAATAAAGAATTGAAAAATAAGACAGATTAGAATTTCATTTTTTAAGTCTTAAGTTTAAAATTGCGGGTTATCTCAAAGAGGGAAAACTAGCGTGGTCAAAATTGAATTAAAAATTTATGACCTAGCTGTTGGACCATTGTTGGACAAAGGGTGAGCTAGGGTACGTGAGGACTGAAGTTGTTTGAAGCGTTGGTTTAAGTCTCAATCCCAAGACTCAAATGTGGAGTTAAATCCAAATGGGATGAGTAGAGATTGCTGACTCGAGTCAACTACTGAAAAAGGGTGAAAAGAACGATCGACGTTGAGCTGAAGGAAGAGCCTTTGTAGATTCTAGTTTGAATATGAACCAAGATTAGGTCCATTATTTTCATCATTCTTCTGTAATAAAGTTTAATAGAGTCTTTTCCTTTTCAAGAGCATCTTTAGAGAGTTTTTAGGATAGAACAATGTATGTTTAGTGTTTGTGCGTCAGTTGTATAAGATTCAATCGAGCAATGAAAATCTTTAGTGAGTTGAAAGTAGCCATTGGAGAGGGAATGCTTCTATTGTACAGAGTGAGGGTTGTATAAGGGGGTCTTATGAGTACAAAGTGACCGAAAGAAAACTGAGTAATCTTTCTGTACTTTAATTCTTAAACTTAAAACAATTCTTCTTTCCTTTACTCTTAATTCCCTTTCAATTTTGCCAATGTTCTATTAATTTCTACCGATTGGAAGCTTAATTTTCTACTTTCTTTTATCGTGGTGCATTGTACTTTTGTGTTTCTTGTAAGTTTAACTTTTCGGTCTACATTTTTAAAGTTTATTTTAGTCTAGATTTTCTTGCCACTTTATTCTTGATTTACATCTTAGGCCATTTATATTTGTTGTGTCTCGTTTTTCATGCCCTTTGTAAGGAATCCAAGTGTGAGTCTAACGCTAATATTAAGTAAAAATAAGAAAATTGAACACCATATAAGGATGAAGACCCATCAAACCATTGTCTTAAGGTTTTTGGTTGAGAGTGGTGTCAATCCCTTATGTGCTTGGGCTCATGTCTTGGTATTGTATCTCACCAATGATCCTCTATCGAAAGACCCAATAGTGGTATAAGATCTGAAGGTTTGTGTAGTGACCGGCTCAAACAAGTCCCTGTATCAAAAGTCTTCTTGACAGTGGATCAGGTAAGTGTATTCCGTTAAGATGAATGGCAGTACAAGTAAGGGGTGCTCATGGCTTAAAATGCTTCCACTCGAGGGGGAAGTACCAATGTGGAGGGACTCACACTTGAGGAGTGGATTTTTGGGAATCCAAGTATAATTCTAAGTCCCACATTGAATAAAAATGAGAAAGTTGAGCACCATATAAGAATGAAGACTCACAAACCCATTGTCTTAAGGTTTTAGGTTGAGAGTGGTGTCAATCCCTTATGTGTAGGTTAGGCTCATGTCTCATTGGTGTTGTATCTCCCTCATGATTCTCTCTCAAAAGACCTAACATGTTTTGTGTAGCACATCCTAACTTAGAATCAGTTTTCTTGAGTTTACTTGGAAGATTGAATGCTTAAAATTTACATATCATGGTTTCTTATTAAGCGTCCAAGGTCCCCAAAGCGGGTCTTATTTTGCAAGATGTCTTCTTGAGCCAGATTTTAGTTCAATGCACCGAGTAAAACAAGACCTTTCATTCTAGTTTATGATATGCTTTGTTACATTCTTTCATTTTAATTCACAAACTTTCAATTTCTTTACTTCACATGTATTGTTGCTATCTTTACTGTTTGCCACTATAATTTCTGATTACCTTGTTTTGTGATTAGTATAGTTTTGTTTATTAGCTTGGTTTATCTTAAATTTTACGTTCTTGCATTCTCTATATGTGTTTTAACATCCATTAGACTTGTTAATAGGGTTATATCCATCTCATGATTTTAGTTTTTGCCTCTGCATATCATAAACCTTAGTTGATGTTAGTTAATTACCCAATCGGGGATTTTTATTCTTTTCACTTTGTGTTTCAATTAGATGCTATTAGTTTATTTCGTATCTCATAAATCATGTTTACATCATTTGCATAATGTTTAGATCATTAGATTGCGTAAAATTAGCATTAAAAGATTAGAACCTTGTGCTGCCACGTTATTGTTGTCATTGTTATGTTCTGCGTGTGATTCTTCATCTTGTGCATAGTATACTTAGGTTAATTGCGTTCTGCATTTCATTCCATCATTTAAAACTTGGTTGAACAATTGCATCTGCGTTTTATCCCTTTAGATCGCGTGCACATGGTGATTGGTTGAGCATATTGCATCAACATTTAAACATTATGATATATGTGTCAAAGTTGTCAAGTTAGATCCAAGCTGTGAATTTTCATTATGCATTCATTCATTGTAATTATATAGTATCTACCATTTATTCTTGTCATTTTAGACTTTCTCAAAGCAAGCAATACATGCATAAAGTCTACATTATCGTTTTAGGAAAAACAAAAACTACCACTGGAGTATAATTCACCATTTAGAAATTTGTGTATGATTTGTATTTTTAGCATCTTTTCAGCATACAAGTTGTGTATTTCACTTCATTAGGAGAAAGTATATTTATTTCATGCATTGCTTTACCAAAATCCTCATTTTTTAACTCTTAGAGGAATTTCATAAAACAGTTATAAAAAATATTGTTCTGCATTGTTCCCCATTCTTTGCATTTCTATTTTTGGATTGAGTTCATATAATCATAACACTCATTTACGAGTTTTGTGCTAAATTTTTGTGATGAGAGGTTTAACAAATGTGTTGATTAGACACTATGCATAATCTAAGATATATTTCATTATTATTGTTATATCTAAAGTATGTTCATAATTTGAAGCAAGATTTATCAAAAGTACATTTTTAACGAATAAACGAAATAACTTTGAAAGTGGAAACCAAATGAAACAACAAGAATAGATGAGAAAAGTAAAAGAGTTACCATTAGATGAGACAAGATAGGGAGTATCACCAGACGATTCAAAGCTGACAAATGAACCATATTAACCAGATGATTCATATTGACCAGATGAATAAAGTTGAACAACCGAGTCAAGAAAGAGTATGCCTTGTGGAAATCAAACCAATGACCAAGTGACATTGGCCAAGCGCTTCAAATAGAGAAAGTCAAAGATGATTGTGCAAAACTTATAAAAGCATCATATGAGATACTTCAGAAAAACAAAGAAATGAGTTTGATACATTATTTAGTTAAAGAAATCGAAACGTTGAAAAGGAAGATTAAATCAACAAACATAATATATTCCTCATTATGCAAATCAATAATTAGAGGAAAGATGATAGATTGAAGATTCTATTTAAGAATAATATTTGAATATCAACTTTGTTGATGATTGATATTGAGAATTTTGAGATTGTGAATATTAAAGAATATCTTATGTGATTCAAATTCATTAATCAAAGAATGCATCATGAACAAACATATATTCTGAAGAAATCAAGAAGAAAGAATTACAAAATTATATGAAGAATATCTTGAAGATTATATTCAAAGCTACAATGGTAATACAAATTAAAGAATGAACAAATATTGGAAAGGAAAGAATGGATAATTTGAAGAATCAAAATAATTTGTAAGTTATATCAAGGCCTTCCTTATGCAAAGCGAGATAAAGATATTGACCTTAAAAAAATTAAAGAGAAAATATTCAGAGATGAAGATATATCAACGGTCATATTATTTAATGTGAGTACAAATATAAAAACCAAGGTGAAGAATATTCAGATAGATATATAAAAAGGACAACGAGAACAAACAGAACTATAAAAAAGATTTAAAAAAAAGTATTGAGATTATAAATTCAAATCCTATTAGTTTTAATTGACATTCGGTATGTGATTAGCGATTGTAACATTCTTTACATAGTGAAGTATACCTTGTCAGTTTCGATTGTACTCTCTTATTTTGAGAGTAATTTTTATTATTCCAATTGAGAGTTCTTGATCTTAGGGAAAGATTGAAAATGACACTTTGAGAGGTTTATACTTGTAACCTAGAGAAGTTGATAATTGTTTTACATGAAGAGGTTGATATGTGTGGTGTCTAGAGAGAGTGTAATCGTGTTGTAATCAAATTAGAGTATTTGATAGTCAAACTTCTTAAGAGACTGGACGTAACCCTTGCATTGAGGGTGAACCATTATAATTTTGTATGTATTCTCTATCCTTTACATTATTATTTATTATTTGACATCTAAGCAAAATGTTCAAAATGTCTACAGGATTTAAAGCCACCTAGCACCAACAAAAATGTCTATTGTTTAATAGTAAAGATAACAATTATGATGAAAGTTTTATTAGTGACATAACACTGGAACCAATTGAGATAAACAACTGAATTACAACTTCTATTACTCTAGTTGACTTATTTTCACTTTCAGTGCAGTTTACACACATATCATTGTTGGAAATAGTCCAAGTGTGAGTTAAAAGTCCCACATTGGATAAAATAGACCCATATGAAAATATATATAAACTCATCAATCATTTACCTTCCCATTATCATCTACTGAACTATTGTCATCCTTATAATAGAATTCACGCCCTCCACAAAACACATATGCTTGTTTAGAGGATGAAAAGAACTTTTCAATAGTTAGTTTTGTGGATATTGCAAAAAAACAACAACGACGAGAACTACAAGAGATACAAGAGCATGAAACAATAATTGGTTAGACTTTGTCCAACATTCTAGGTGTTAGCTCAACTATGTATATGGATCACATCTTCTTGAATGAAGGGAAAAGCCTATGTAACAAATCCAACATAGGTTTTACCAACTCCTTGATACTAAGCACATGCAGCAGACAATGTTGTTGTTTCTATAGGTTTTGTGCATATGTACATTCATTTGAAAGCATTATTGAGAAAAAAAAAAAAATGCTTACATATTTACTTTTAGTTTTAGGTAATAGATTTTTAGTAAAAAATTCAAAATATTTCTTTGAATTTTAAATAAAATTACAAATTATAAAAAGTATAAAATGGAACAAAGAGACTTGTACTATATAAAATTAAAGAAAATAAATTTTGACATATGACTAAATTGAGTTAGATGTCATAAAAAATTACTTGTCTTCTTTGCAAAATAAGTTCATTCTTACATTGAGGGTAATGTGTGAAATAAGTGTGCGGGGATAAATTATAGTTTAAAATTGTTTAATTCTCTAATACTTAGTTTGATTCTTTGTTTAGCAACTTTGATTACACACATGAGTAGAGATGATTGATACATTTCTTGTTTTAAGTCACTAGCCATATTAGCCTGCCTTGATGTAATCCACTTATAGTCCTTTTAAGCCTTTATATCCTTTTTTCTTGTTTCTAAGCATATTATAAACCTTAAAAGAAAAAAAACCATGTTTTTTCCTTACCTTGAAAGATAAAGGAGCGTTGGAATCATCTTGGAAATGAGTTTATGAAAAAGTGTGAGAGTAGTGACGTCCTCCCCATAAAAATAATTGTTCATCAAAAATAAAGGGCAAAGAAAAGAAAAAGCAAAAAAAAAAAAAGAAGCTTAAGTGCAAAGGAAGAAAAGAGAGAATTTATAAATAAAATTGCTCAAAGAGCAAGGGAAAAAATAGTTATTTTCAAATTTATGCTCCTTTATTATTTCCTTTACTCTTCTCCAATAAAATCTAAAAGTCCATGTTTTGGGTCATCTTCCACATGGAAAACTAATTCCTCGTGGTTGATTATCTTGTAATTTCATATTGAATTTTGAGGTTATGTGCAACTAAATAGTTGCTCTTTTTATTTATTTATGAGAGTCTATTTTCATCTATTTTTCTTGAATTCAGATTATTGCTTTTAGGATTGTCTTAGAACGTGTGTAGGTAATTTAGTTTTAAATTTTAATTAGGATTCTTGTAAATTTGCTTAATTCTGATAATTTTTTTTTCGTAAGTGAAAAAGCAAATATTCATATGTATATGCTTAGAACATGTATAGAGTAAAAGAGCACTTAGCTTGTATACGCTTGGAATAAGAGAAATGTTAATAGGTTTTGATTTCTCTACGGTTGGAAAGTGAGAAACTATATAACATAATTTACAGTTGTTTCATTAATTTAAACTTGTAACTACTTTACTTAATAAAAAAATAGAATAATAGATTATTACTTTAGTCATAAATGCTTAGAATATTGAGTAAAGTATAAAACGAAGCTCAATCATATACGCTTAGAATGAATGAGAGTTGTAATGAATTAATAGAACATTATTTATTTAATTTGAGGTTTATGTTTATAAATTAAAAAATGATAATCATTTGATAGCAAATGAAGAATTCAACTATGGAAGAGTTGGAGGATCAACTAGTCTTTTTATTTTTATTTCTTTAACTATTTAAAAAAAAAAACCCTTTTCTCTGTACTATTTGTTTATATTTCTAACCTCTTTTATAGATGTTTATATTCCTAATTGTTTCATCTTTACTATTTAAAGTCCCCTTTCATCTTTACTATTTAAAACCCCCTATTCTAAGAGAAGGTCTTGTATTGGATTTATTTGAAAATGACTTGGGTTTACTTAACCCTTTCTATATGATAGTTCCAACAACAACATGTCACAGCACAATGGTTTGATGATATCCCAAGAGGAAAATATTTACATGGGACAATGGTCAATGGTCTCTTGTATTAGATTTATTTGAAGACGACTTGGGTTGACTTAACCCATTCTATATGATAGTTCCAACAACAACTTGTCATAGCACAATGGTTTGATGATATCCCAAGAGGCAAATGATTACATGGGACAATGGTCGATGGTTGGGACATATGACTACTAATATAGTTGAGTCAATCAACTTTGTATGGGAGAAAACAAGGAATCTTCTAATCTCTTATGTGATGATAGAATCATACACCCATTGCAAAAAATTCTTCACATACAAAGGAAGACATATCGCAACAAGGGAATTTGAAGATGTAATATAAGGCAAGCACTCATAAAGTGTTTTCCTTTGACAAGAGGAGCACTAGATTTTTGATAGAGGAAACATAGAATATATGACCATCAGGTAAATTTGCAATCACTTCGACAAATTGTGATGTGTGGAAAATTCAAAAAACTACACATATGATGCTCCCATGTGCTTGTTGCATGCAATGTGTACCGCAATTTGACAATATACATTACACTTGTGCATACATTGAATCAAGTCTTCGTGTCTATGAAGGCCTTTATGGTAAACTCAAGAATGAAAAATACTCACCTTACACTAGCGAGATACTATGCCAACATCAAAAAATAAAAATAACATTAAAGGGTAAGCCTAAGTTAAGAGAATGGAAATGGACATAAAGGACAACATGATCAATCCAAAAAATACTCTTATTGTCAAACACTAGGATACCAAAATGAACGTGTGTGAACATTATTGAGGCGTGCACTTCTCACTATTGATTATGTTTAACTCTAGAAACATATTCCATGTACTATTAGTTTATGTTTTTAATGAATGCACGTTTATTCTCTCTTTTTTTCCATCTTCATCCTCAACTTATACTTCATCATTTCAGTAATTAACAAATTTTCACTAATAAACAAAAAATCTCTAAAAGCAATTAATAATGCCATGAATGATGCATAAACAACAAACCCTTCTTTCTTAAATATGGCCTAACTGGACTACAAAATCTTCACTTGTCTCCATAATGTATTTTCTACCAAAGCACATTGCTTTTACATTGTGCACCATCAAATTAATCTCCATATAAAGGCTTTTTGCCAAGCAACATAGGACTGCATCTTCAGTTCAATCCTTCTTAATTTGTAGTGTGCACCTCATTACAAAAGATAACACTCTCACTAAACCTTTTTTCCCACCATGGAACTATGCTAAAGTTTCATGTGTTTTCACTTGCACAACCAATGTTCTAATTCGATTCCCACCTCCATGTTTTTTAATGTTCACCTTCGAAACGTGAAGCTCATATTCAATTTCTTCACAGGATTTTTCACGCCCAAACTAGAAAATGCGACGATGCTTTGGATGTTTTGGAGGTGAAAGAGAATCTCATTGTTCACGTAAAGTTTCCTCATGGTTTACCTACACAACAACATTACTTAAGGCCACTAGAAACTTTTTTACCAATGGTTTGTCGATGGAGAAGTGATTGAGAATTGAAAAATATAATTTATTAAGTATTCAATAGACTATAAAATTTTATTAGGAATTCAATTGAAAGGTTCCAAATTTACTAAGAACTGAAAATATAATTGAACATTTATGTGAACTATATTAATTTTAAGCTCTAATGATTTTTATAATTTTCAGTCAAAATTGATTTTTATGTATTGATCAATGGATTATTATTTTAAATTATAATTTATAGTTTATATTTTAAATCTTAATAAAATAATAAAGTTGTAATGTATATAAGAAAAAATATATTAATATATTATATTGATAATTAATTAAAATGTAATTAATCAATTAAACAATTATAGTTTTACATGGAAAACTTACATTGATAACATTTAATACTACATGAATAATTTATATCATTTACAAATTTATAAATGAGATTCTCCTTTTTATGTAAATATTTAGTTTTACTTTTTAATTAAAATCATTATCTTACTAATTTTATTCTTTAAATAATTAATTTTTAAAATTCAATTACTTTTTTATTTGACTACTTTTAAATTTAATATGTTTTAAATAAAATAATTATTTATAATAAAAAAGTTACTTTTAAAATAAATAAAAACATTTATTGTAAAAGTTACCTATATTTATTTTAATAATTATAATAAGAATAATTTTATTATTTATGTTCTCATAAAATTAAAACGCATATGCATGATGGTATTTCTGCTAGGGATGGCAACGGGGCGAGACGGGGACGGTTTTCACTATCTCATACCCATTCCCATACAAAAAATTCATCCCCATCCCCATACCCAAATTCAATGGGTATCAAAGTTTTATCCCATCCCCATCCCCACCGGGTAACGGGTATAATTTTGTACCCATACTCGTACTCGTTTCCTTATTACTTCAATATAATTTTAATTATTTTTTTTAAATAATGAAAAATTACGGTAAAGGAAACATAATATTATCAAATATTCAATATTAGGAGTATGGTTGTTTCTTTGATATCAAATACTTTGAAATAAATTGTAATTGTTTACATTTTAGATTAGAATACCAAATAAAATTTCATGAGAACTAAAATATTTATTAAATTTGCAAACTACAAACATTTAAAAAAAACCTAATTGATAAAATTTAAAAATATTTAAAAAAAAATTAAAGGAAAACAAATATTCAAATTAAAATATATTTTAAATGTTTGTTTACTTCAATTTTTTAAATTCTAATGAATCTCTTTTTTTTATACACTAATAAAAATGATAATACATCACTTAATCAAAATGACGCAAATAAGAAATAATAAACATAATAAAAAAATTTAACATGGATATTGTATCTACAATATATGTTGGATGGTGTTAAAAAAAATATTCATGGCAATTACATTAAATTTTGATATTGTAGTAAATAAAAGTTATTTATACAATTATAGTGAAAAATTACAGTATGATTGATATAATGAGTTAGAAAATAAAAAATAATTAGATAAAATATACTAAAACAGTATTCTACATGATGAAAATAAACAACAAATAAAAATATTAAAAAATTAACAAATGTATGTCTTGGAAAAAAATTGAGAAACTATTAAAAGAAATCGTACAAAGGGAAACGAATGTATAATTAAGGGTATGATAAGATGAAAAATACCTTAGACATCTAAGAACACTTTTTAAATATCAACATATATACTCAATGGTTGAGAAATAATTGTTTTAGCGAAACAAAAAAGTCTTTCAAATAAAACAAAAATTAATAAAGTTAAGTAAAGAAATTTTTTTTATATTACCTAGTAAATGAAAGGTTTAATAATTAAACACGTAAATTGAGAGTATTAAACATACTCATGTGAAAGGAAAATATATACAATAAATAATAATATTTAAAAATATAGAATTATTCAAATATGAGACATAAAATTTTTTTAATTGACATACATCATTTTAACATAATTACATAAATATTATGATAAGATGAAAAATATATTGGAGATACTAATGAGTTTCATGACAAACCTAATAATTAGAAGAAATAATATATATATATATATATATATATATATATATATATATATATAAGATTGCGTAATTAATTGTGACTATTTTAATAATTTAAATGATGACAGAGATATAGCGGGGACGGGTATTATGGCGGGGATATGTACATCCCCGTAACCATCCCCTTATCCAATTGAAAAAAGTCGGGAATTCTCCATACCCATACCCATACCCAGTCAATGCGGAGATTTTCCGTCAAAACGGGGACGGGTTCGGGCAATACCCATGGGGACGGATTTTTTGCCATCTCTAATTTCTACTAGCGTTTTATAATATTGATACTTTTTTAAATATAATTTAAATGTACATCATGTCCTCGTAAATTAGGTTGATGGATTGATACATTGTTGTAAAAATTATTAATGACATAAAATCTATATTTAATTATCCCCCTAGAAAAATTTGTGTGATAATCAAGATATTATAAATAAGATAAATTTCTAATTAATGAAAACGCGTGAAGGGCAAAAAGAATGTTCTGCTTAATTATAAATAAATAAATAAATAAAATTATGGTAGGTAAATTATTAATAAATGAGAATAAAAAAACAAAAGGAAATTAAGTAAAAATTGAGGAACTCTTTTTATTATTTATTTCGAACTTGAGAAGGAATGGATTCAAAAATGGAATAGAAAAAAGATTACCAAACTAAAAGGGAATTCTAAGGACAGAAAACGCGTACCTGATGTTCCACGTAAACGACACCGTGTTGCGCAGTTCTATTTCTACTTTTTACGCGCACGTTTTCACTTCACTTTCATAGATAACATGTAAGAAAAACACACTCAGTTAACTCATTACTGAGTGACTCACCCAATGGCAGGCAAAGTTCAGCCTCGAAATCCGCCGCTCTCGCAAAAAAAGCCGTCTCCCGCTGCCGCCAAATCCTCGCCGCCGCCGGCAGTCTACATCAATGTCCCCGAGCACTTTCACCCGTCGGAAACTACCAGTCGCTACCCTCACTACAATCGCCGGGAACCTAGACGGTGCGGGTGCTGCTGCTGTCTCTGCTGGTTTATCTTCATCATCATCGTCCTCGTCATTCTGCTCGGAGCCGCTGCCGGCGTTTTCTACCTTATTTACCGGCCGGAGGCACCGGCTTACACCATCAAACGGGTCGCGGTCAAGGGAGTAAACCTCACCTCAACGGCGTTCTCGCCGGAGTTTGACGTCGTCATTAGAGCTTATAACGGTAACGACAAGATCGGAATCTCCTACAAGGAGGGGAGCTCCGTTGCGATGTTCTACAATGACGTTAGGTTATGTGACGGTGTGTTGCCCGCGTTTTACCAGCCGTCTAATAACGTGACCGTCTTGAAGGCGGTGCTGACGGGAAACGACGTGCAACTAACGGTATCGGACCAGACGGCGTTGATGAACGCTGTGACCGAATGGAGCGTGCCGTTGAAGTTGGAGCTGAGTGTGCCGGTGGAAATTAAAGTGGGGTCCGTTACGACTTGGAAGATCAACGTTAGAGTTGAGTGTGACGTGACGGTGGATCAGTTAACGGTGCATGCTGGGATTCTGAGAAGGAATTGTAGTGACCGGGTGTACCTTTGGTGATGGCGAAAACTTACAAGAGGGGTTTGGATATTGAATCGATTCTCTATACCCATTCAAATAAAGGGTGATGATCGCTTTACAACGTTCAAATTTTTACATCAACATTTACAATTAATTTTATTAGTGTTTTTTATTGGATAATATAATTTATATTTTATTTTAAGCTTAATGTAGGTTCATATACATTTATAAGAATGATCAATGTTTTTTTTTTCAATTTTTCTTTTACTTAATTTGGTTTCTATATATTTTTTTATGTTAAACGATGATTTAGTAGGTTAAAATGACAATGATGTTTGAGTTGGAGAGATAGGACAAATTAAGGAGATCAAGATAAACCTTTATTTCATTTAAAAAGATTTTTAAAGAGATAAGATTTGGTGAATAATTATTCAATTGAGAAGATTAAAAAATATTAAACATTATAAGGGATGTATAAATTAAATTAGATCGATGAATATAGTAATCTATCTCCAAGATGCTTTCTTTGATTTTTTTTTTTTTTCTTTGAATCTCAGAAAATAATTGGACTTTAGGCTGAAGGTTTCACTATAAATAGGGTAGGCCGGTTGAGTAGTGTTGAGACATTCAAATCAAAGAAATGCACTAGTTTAATAGAAACATGAATGATTTTTAGGATAAACAATGAGGAATGTGAGAGTGAAGGTTGGAGAAGTTTAATTGAAAATTGAGTATTCAGGTATGGGAGCTAACTAGTCTTGTCATTTGTTTGGAAATGATTTGGGTTCATGTCATTATTATGCGGTGAAATATATGTTAGAAACTAGGATTTGTCCATGATTTAGGTTTTCAAAGATTTAAGGTTTAGGAGTTTAACTATGTGTGAATGGATATTAAAATATGACGAAATGCGAGTTATGTGATCTAATATGTGCAAAAGTTATGTTGTGCAAATACTATGTTGAAATTGTTGTTATGCGGTGAATATGCATGTTGGCATGAAAAATTGAAGTCTAGATTTTTATTTATTGAATATGTAGTTAAGTTGAGCATTCGGTAAAGGAAGGTTTTTCTGTTATTCATAATTATGTTAATATGTGAATGGGTACATTATTGTTAAATATTGTATGATGAGAGATTCTTTGTTTTCATAAGAATATATATATTTTGGTGATTGTGAATTATGTGTTGTGTTTCAATAAGAGGTAATCTATGTGTGAGAACTCCTATGTTACTATAACAAAAATCGCTTTAGACAACAATACAAAATTATGAGTTAAATCAAAAAGACTGTGGGCCAAAGAGCAATTTTCCTTAGTTGTTTTTAGTATTTTCAGAGAAAGAAGTTTTTTTTTCATTTGTAAATATTTCATTAAAATGACAAATTTACATTTTGTTAACAATGAGACATGTATTTTTTTTCTTATTACTTGGTAAATGAATTTGTTTTCTATTTATTTTAAAAAATGGTATCCGAGTTGTATCTGTTGTGCTTTCTATATAAGCCTAGGACCATATGAGTTTAATTCTCATCCCCATAGGGGTGTTTCATCTTCGAGGGTGGGGTTGGGAAGCATGATGGTTTGTTCTCCATTCTCATTGTCTTTCTGAAAGCGAACAAGAGCATATGATGAAGGTGAGAAAGGTCGTTCACTTGTTGAGGCCTCCAAAACTAAAATAGAAGTACAAGTGTAACATCCCATTTAATATAAATAACTTTTAAATAAAGCATCACATAATTTAATATAAATGAGCAAACATATAGGAGTATACTAGATCAACTATTACAGTCATTCGAATATACAAAGTTACACATGAGATTTAAAGGCATAATAAAAACATAAGAAAAAAAGTATTTCAAAAGGAGCTATGATATAGTACTATCTTCAACACCTAAGCTAAACAATGGTTTCTCCCTCAACCTGATCTGGATCAACAGGCATCTCATCATCTGCTCCTAACAATGTATGGTTATCATTGCAAAAGAAGAAGGCAATTAAGAAAACAGAGACACAAGGAAAGTGTAAGCTAGCAAAATTAAAAGAGTTAAACAACAATTGAATCATTTTAAAACTAGCAGCATGAATCACCTAAGCATAATAAACATTTTAACTCAATTATTCGAATACATGTATTGAAATCGGATTAAACTGGAAACTTGCACTTGTGGTAGCTTCTACTGCTCTACAAAGCCATTTCCAATGGATTTCACTCTACCACACACAAGATTGATCCTTAATCATCTAAGGTCATTATCTTGTCTTAGACTAAGACCTCCTACTATTCTCACCACATGAACCATTGTACTTTATATGAGTCTAAATGATCATTAGAATGTTAAGATGTAACCTTACTTGAATCCATAAATCAATACATACACTATACTACATCTCAAAATCAATCACATATTATACAAAAATTATATCAATTGCAGTCTTATTATACTAGAATCAATAATGCACAAGCATAACAACAATTGAAAGGATAAAAAACCAAAACAGAGGAAATGGTGCCCAAATGGTGCTTAGCGCGAGAGCTCTCACAAAACGCACTACTCAACAGTGGAGTGCCCTCAACAATAGAGGAGGTCGTAATGTACGAGGTAGACGTTCATCTACGTCTAGATAGCAACATGTTTATTTAATGTTGTTTTGAACTTCGCTTATTTACATGTATTAGCAATGTTTTTATTATCTCTTATGTTGTTTTGAACTTCTTATTAATGTTTTGTAACAGAAGAACTTCATATTTATTATTTGCATTTATATAATGTGGTTACATAATATAAATATTTGTCTTGCTGCAGGTTTACATAATTGGTATTCCGCCCATGAACTATACAAATGTTTGTATTCTACTAACATAAAAGAATTACCATGCTTGAGTCTTGGGGTAACAATGGATAGGCGATATGATATCCATCATCGGTATAAGACAACCTTCTTGTAGGTGAACCTGTAAAGATAAAATTAGTAAATGAAAATGATTTTACATTAGTAGAAAATACTAATCACTTTACCTATACAAAATGAAAACTTTGAACATGTCCTATACTGATTAATCGATGTTGTCTTATATCAGAAGGTGTTGTAGTACATAGTGGGAAGATCATAATATTTTGTACTGATGGCAAACCGTATAAGGTGACATTATATCAATTAGCAATAGCGTAGCCCATGTCTGGTATAGTCATTCACTTCTCCATATTAGTCTATAACTAATCAAACAAATTGTTATGGAAGAAAAAGTAAGACATAATAAGTAAAGTGTAAAGTATAGCAAAAAGTATATTTGATTGTAAATCGACTAGCAAAGACTTCATTGGTTCTTCTACTCGATCATAGCTTCCCACTAATTCTTGCTGGAATGAAATGTTGTGTGTTGTATGATTTTGAAGCGACACACTCTTTTGTGTCAGATGCTTGTGTGAAAAGGTTGGGTCTGCCAGTGTGTGAGCTGTAGTGTGAACTTGTGGTATCTACTCCGGTGTCGGGCTTGGTCAGGACATTGTCCTTGTGTGCTAGATGTCCAGTGGACGTAGAGGGGCATAAATATAAAGGGAATTTGATATGCCTACCTCTACAGGAGTTGGAGGTGATCTTGGGGATGGATTGACTCTCTGCCAATCGCATTCTTATAGATTGCCAAGAGAAAATATTGTTCTTCCCCAACTCAAAGGAGCATGAGTTGTTATCTTCATAATGAGTTATGAAGGAGATACAAGGTGGCGCAATGTGCTACATAATCTTCACGCATCTAGAGGTGGAGAAATAAGAAGGGATGTCAGTTATACCGGTGGTGCATGAATTTGAGGATGTATTCCCGGAGGAAGAGTTAGGGTTGCCTCCTAGTAGAGAGGTGGGGTTCTCTATTGACCTGGTGCCAGGAACCGGTCCAGTGTCGATGGCTCTATATTGTATGGCCCCGGCGGAGTTGGTGGAGCTCAAGAGTCAGATAGAGGAGCTATTGGGGAAATAGTTCATTCGACCCATTACTTCGCCTTGGGGAGCACCAGTGTTGTTGGTGAAGAAAAAAGATGGGAGTTCACGTCTGTGTGTGGACTACAGGTAGTTGAACAAAATGACGATCAAGAACAAGTATCCCCTTCCGAGAATAGACGACCTGATGGATCAGTTGCATGGCGCGTCGGTGTTTTCCAAGATAGATTTACGGTCGGGATACCACCAGATCTTGGTAAAGGCAGATGATGTGTAGAAGACAACCTTCAGGTCCCGGTATGAAAACTACGAGTATGTGGTTATGCCTTTTGGTGTGACCAATGCTCCGGCTGTGTTTATGGACTACATGAACAGGATTTTCAGACCTTTCTTAGATAAGTTTATCATAGTCTTCATAGACGACATACTCATCTACTCCAAGACGTAGGAGGAACATGCAGAACAACTGAGGTTGGTGCTTAGTGTTCTAAGGGAGAAACAGTTGTATGCTAAGTTATCCAAGTGTGAATTTTGGATGAATGAGGTGCAATTTTTGGGGCATGTGATATCTGCACAAGGCATAGTAGTGGATCCAGCAAAAGTGGACGCAGTGGTTAAGTGGGAAAGTCCCAAGTCAACAACAGAAATAAGGAGTTTCGTGGGTCTAGCTATCTACTATAGGAGATTCATAGAAGGATTCTCCAAGATAGTGACACCTCTAACACAGCTTATCCAGAAGGACCAACCTTTCACTTGGATGGATAAGTGTGAGGAAAGCTTTCAAAATCTTAAGAGAAGGTTGATGAGTGCTCCCATATTGGTCATCCTGGATGTTGGTAAACTCTTTGAGGTTTACTGTGATGCCTCACATATAGGTTTGGGTTGTGTGTTGATGCAAGAGAAGAAGGCGATGACGTATGCTTCAAGGCAACTTAAGGTGCATGAGAGAAACTACCCCACTCATGACCTGGAGTTGGCAACTGTAGTGTTTTCCTTGAAGATCTAAAGACACTACCTCTATGGTGCCCAATTTCGTGTATTCAGCGATCACAAGTGCCTCAATTATTTGTTTGATTAGAAGGAGTTGAACATGAGATAGAGGAGGTGGATGGAATTCCTAAAGGACTACGATTTTGAGCTTTTGTATCACCCGGGGAAGGCAAATGTGGTGGCAGATGCCTTGAGTAGGAAGACAGTGCATACTGCACACCTCATGATCAAGGAGGTGGAGCTGCTGGAGAAATTCAGAGACATGAAGCTACAGGTTGAGTTAGGATCAGAGTTCATTAGGTGTAGTACCCTGACTATATCCAGTGACTTCTTGAACTCAGTCAAAGAAATACAATTGTTTGATGCCAATTTGAAAAGAGTAGTGGAACAACTTGGATCAAACAAAGCGAGGGATTTTTGCATTGGGAAATGACGGTATACTAAGATTCCAAGGTAGGGTGTGTATACTTGATGATGCTAAGGTAAAGAGGTTAATCCTTGTGGAAGAGCATAAGAGTCATCTTAGTTTGCATCCTAGCATGACTAAGATGTACCAAGATCTCAAGGAGACCTTATGGTGGTAGGGTATGAAGAGGGATATGGCACAGTTTGTGTCTGCCTGTTAACATGTCAAAAGGCGAAGGTTGAGCATCAGAGACCTGGTGGAATCCTACAGCCTTTGGACATACCGGTGTGGAAATGGGATAACATAGCTGATAAAGGATTAATCCCTACCAAGGATGATGGCCCATGACACATGCTTAGAAGAAAGGGAGTTCCTTGATCCCTTCCTTTGCTTTTGTTTTCTTTAGTTTAAAATTCCATTAAGTTGGCTTGGTTGACTATTTTTAAGTTGACTTGTTGACCTTGACTTTGGGTTGACTTGTTTACTCAAAAGATTAGCTTAACCTTAAACCAACATGCTAATAAATTCCTTAATTTGCTTTTGTAGGAATAAGAAAGGAGGAGGACCACATAGGAGACACTTGGCATCCTAAGGAAGAGAGAGAAGGAATAAGACTTTCTAGAAGCATCTAGAAAGGGGAGGCCCACATGCCTTGGACACCAAGTCTTCTAGAATGTTCTAGAACCTTCCTTTGGGAGCCTTGGCCATGAAGACTTGCCACCTAGATGGCTTGGACGAAAATTCACCCATGTGCACCCTAGGATGACCTACTTTCTAGAACATGCTAGGTTTCTTTTGTAATCCTTTAACTTAGTTGTTTTGCTAAGGGGCCCCTAGACTTGTCTATTTAAGGGGACCTCTAACACTTGTACAAGGGTTGAACATTTTGGAGAAATTATACACTTTGTGTTTCAACCTTTTGTGAGAGCATTCCTCCTTAGGGAGTGGAGTTCTTTCAAGCCTTATCTTGCCTTGGCAAGTGGCGGCATACACCACTCATCTTCAAGGTTGCCATGGCTTCTTCTAGCCTAGCCTTGTAGTGGCGTGAATCCTCCATTCCTCCCATTTCGCTTGCTTTTCATTTTATGTTTCTTTACTCTTCTTGATTTATATTGTTTCTATTATATGTTTTTCCTTTTGATTTCTTACTCCCCATCAATCCATTCTCCTCCTCTCTAGAACCTTGGAAAGGAACCTTCACATCTAGATAGCTTGCTATCTTAATGTCCAGTGGGGATTTCCTTGGTTTTCTTAATCAACTCACACCACATTCAATAATCTTAAAAAGGAACAAGATAATCCTTCATCATATTGCTCCCATGGACTCTTGTCATCTTCTTTTGGGATGGGCATGGCTTCATTTTAAAACACTCTATCTTGATGAACGTTCCATTTATTTGAGGCATGAGGGACATCAAAAGAAGTACAAATTTATGACAACAAGACAAGTCACTAAGGATCAACGTAGGCTGAAGGAAGGAGAAAACAGAAAAAGAAAGAATAGAAAAAGAAGTATATAAACTGCAGAAGGAAGGGAAAATAAAAAAAAAAGAAATAGAACTGGAGAAAAATATGATGAAAAGTTTATTTGTCAATGTTTTTTCTTCTACAGTTTGTAATGTCATTTTAAAGGAAAAAAGGATAAGCATGTTTATGAAACACACCAACTTCCATGTTTAAAAAGGAAGCTTGTTCATAGTGCTTTATTATGCATTTGGTCTGTCGATAAGAAGCAAATTCGTCAAACACAATGCATGGAATTATTTATTGTTACATATCAAGGTGGGGTACTGTTGCCAAGAAATGTTATCGATGGATTGCAACCATTGGAAAGTAACAAATATCAAGTTGAATTTGATCCTGGAAGAAGAGAATTAGTTCCAACTTGTGAAAAAATAAAAGTCCTTCACAAGATAATAATAAACTTACATTAAAACTGGTGTCTTAAGATTCAGGACAAATCTTCTTGAAGAAGGAGGGTATGATGTGAATTGCATATGGGTCAAATAGAGGATGACTGATGTGTCGATACAGTTTCTTTTATTTAAATGAGGGCCCAATGCCTTGTAAAATTGGCTGACCAAATTGTGTTTGTGCTTAACCAATTAATGGGCTTTAGTTTTGCTTTATCTTCAAGTTGAAATAAGGGTCCATATCCCAACTTAAGAACCAACCTTTGGAAGATCAAGAGGACCTTTGCTCATAGTTTGTGGATGACTTTTGGTAGCCTTAAATTCAGTTACAATCAACCATTAAGTAGCGGATCATCATTACCTTGAGTGGATCATTAATTAATAGCTTTAAACGGGATGATATTGAAATTGATGTGTGATTTCTAATTCTGATGGTTAAAGCTCCTATATAAGTTGAACCATTTTCATCAGTGAAGGCAAGCTGAGTTTTATTCAGAAGATAAAGAGTTTTATCCTATCTATCTTAGTGAGAGTGATTCTCCTAAGTTCTTGAGTGATTCAAGAATCCATGAGTTTAATCAAAGGTCCTTTATCCCTTTGTGTGTTTCAACTCTTAGGCTTATCTTCCATTCTCGGAAGTGCGGTGTCTATCAATTTCCGTTCGATCGTCTTTTATGTTTCCATTTTCTCGTTTTAAATAATTGCTCAAATTTCTTGCTTGTTAGCATTCCAATAATGATAGATCAGTCAAACGAATCGAACCCTGTGGATTCACATCATTTGGTATTCAAAGCTTGGCTATCTAGATTTGGAATAGGAAAGGAAGTTTATTATACAAAGTGTTTAACCGAAGGCCATCCA
>Ga0214544_1005989_pt1 | contig 22940 bp, 19 predicted proteins | sample CNSS3metaG_FD_160074 | JGI IMG/M metagenome (GOLD analysis project Ga0214544, IMG submission 160074) | Root nodule microbial communities from cowpea collected in UCLA plant growth center, Los Angeles, California, USA - CNSS3 | ecosystem: Host-associated > Plants > Roots > Nodule | place: USA...
AAATAATTATGTGAGCCCTGCACCCTCTGCAAAGTGAAGAAACACAAAATCAAACCATGCAATTCCAACGACGAAGCAAAAATATACTACCCGAAAGGAAACCCTATTTCCGTGAAATATTCTGCACCCTATTTACTATAAAGAGGTAAGCCAAACACAAACGCAACTTTACGCCAGCCAGCCAGATTCGAACCCTGCACCTACTCTTCTATTCATGGAACTATCACCACTAGACTATATGCCACCACATAACATTATATACATTATAAGATTTAAAGCCCTTAAACTCAACTAACCTTAATTCCTTAAATCACTTAAATAATTATTATAAACACCACAATAACTTAAATCACTCAAATAATAATTATTTTCTATTTCATAATTTAATAACCTAATTAAATTAAATAAATCAACAATATTAATCTAGCCATTAATTTTCTTTCTATGTGTTTTCCTTTAATCTAATTTTTTCCGGGTCTTACATTCATCCCACAACACCACTAAACCGAGAGTTCTAATTTTTTATTTTCTTTGAACTAATCAATTTTTACCTTAAGTTTCCATATATGTGTTGTTTGTGTTTTTATATTTTTTATTCTTTCTTCATTTATCGAAAGGTCATATATGTTTGTTGGGTCATTTTGATGTTAAGAGTCATGTTTAGTCCATTATATGTCATGTCTTCATAGTTTAAATTTTGGAAAAATTACAAAAATATATACTCAACTTGGTTTTCAATACTGCACAATATACATCCATTTGACTGTTTTTACTTTGCATATTTGAGTACATACTTGTCATTAGTTAATTGGCAAGTTCTTAAAGATAATGTTCTCTTATGTTTTGTTGAGTTTCATGCTCTATCTTTTATTCTAGTAGGATTCTTTCCATTTTTTGTGCTTCTTGATATTTTTGAACTTTGAAAGAAATATATAAACTATTTTTTGTGAGTAGTGGTCTCTTTTTGTTTTTAAAAAGTGGAAAAGAGTTGTCAAAAGATTCAAAGAAAAAGGGTACAAAAGAAGTACCAAAAGAGCCAAGAAAAACGTTGAAAATCATGTGTTTATGACCACTACCACTAGCTTGTTTGATGTGAAATTTTTTCTGCATTTTGCTCACTGTTTTGTGATAAATATTGCACTGTCCAACAAATATACGTTTTGACTATGATGATAAAAGAATTTCTCAAGTGTACCATTAACACATTGCTTGTGTAGACAACAAGCACCCTTTTTCTACTCCAATTATTTTTGGTTTTGTGCATCCATTCTAGTGCCTTTCTTTAGGTATTTCTTTCAAGTGCTTAACCTTTGTTCTTAGATGATGAATGCGAAGACAAAAATCTTTAGTGGAAACCTTCCAATCGTCGAATTGTTCGTGGAAAACTCTCGTTCAACCTTCAAGCTTCAATCCTTCGATGTGAATCGAAGAAAAACAACGGTGAAAGACTTGTGACTCTCTCGGTTCGCTCTTGTTCAAAATTTGGAATCTCACAAAACTCACTCAATTGGAACCCTAAGGAGGTTAATACCTCTCTAGAAGGTAAGCTAAGACGAAAGGGGGAAATAATCACTCTCATTCATCAAAGCTAGTTCATTATAAAGATCGAACTGCCTTTTATAAGGAAGAAGGTAGCCGTGGAAACAGAGGAAGAGAAAGTCATCTAACAAAGGATCCTAACGACAAGGTGAAATCCTGGGGTTAGGAATGCAAATAGAACCTCACGGCAAGAAGTTCTTGGCAAGGAGGGTGAACCCTAACAGATCCGTTTGAAACACGTGAGGGAAACACAAACAGAGAAAAGGAATCAAGAAATAAGGAACCCTAGCTGATAGTGCATTTAAGGAGAAATGGAAACTGGTGTAGGCGTAGCTGTATATTGGTGGTAGTGGGTTGATTTGAGATGAAGCCCAATAGCCACTCCATGCTCCAACATTTGGCCCAGTAGTGTGCCTTGCTTCATTCTGCACTTCATTATACGTGATGCATTGCAAATGGTAGGGTGAAGGAATGGGGATTCTCGGTCCAACACGTTGACAATTGATGTAGGCCTGGTCAACTCATGCACTTCCATATCAAGGTTATTGGGTTTGAAAATATTCCTTGCCCACGTAGGCAAACAACCATTAAAGATAGCAAAAAAATAATGGCCCATAAAGGTATAAGGCCCAAAAATAGTTATTTATTTAATTAAGACAAATGAAGAAAATGGGCTTTAGTCAATGGCCCAACTATAAGCCTTGGGGTGGTTTCATCATTAGCTTTATTTTCTAGCTTGTCTTTCCTTGTTGCTTATAGTTTTTTCCAAAATAAAACTCCTTTTGTGAAGTTTTGTTTCATTTAAGACCTTTTCTTGCTTTTTCTTTGTATTTCTTCTCGATTTTGGCTTGTTTTTGGTGTAGGAGTTCCTTTTGAGGTGAACTAACCCTTGAGTAACACCCTAAGGGGGTGTAGACATATTTTAACCTTGAAGCCTTGACAAGGAGACATGAAGAGGAGGAGTGAAATATCTTGGAGATAAGCAAGCTTCATTTGATTGTATTGCTTCCTTTTTTTTAGTTGTAAAATTGTTTTGTTTTACCATTATAACTCACAGACTTGTTAGGTGTCTTGGGAGAGTCTTTGGTGCTCAACCCTACCTCTTAACTTGAATCCTATACCAAATTGAAACATTTTTAGTTAGTAAAGTTTTAAAAGTTCTCAGTGCCTTCTAGTTTATTTGTTTTCTTATTCCTTATAGTTTATTGTGTGTACACTTGTGTATCAAACCTAATTCCATTTGAGAAATATGGTGCAAGAGGGCTTAAGGTAAACTTTGGCTAGGAAAGACTTGGTTATTAAGTGATCCTTTGTGATTCACCTCCCTTTCCTGGAAGTAAACTTGAGCTTCTTTTGCCTCTTTAAGTCTCTTAATAAATTTATTTTTGAAATACAAGTTTGTTTGTGCATTGCATATTTTTGAAAACCTAAGCATGTCTCAAGCTCCTTCCTTCCAAATTTAAAGTGATTCTAGTGATTTACAATCATACCTCATCTGAAACCTTACAAACTTCAATGGCTAAATGAATGAGGGGATTTGAATGTGAACCCATAAGTGAAGGTGAAGTTATCCATAGGGAATTATGAAGATAAAGCTCTTTCCAACATAGTCCCTATGAAAGCTTGTTATATTTTGTTAGGAAGACCATGACAATTTGACAAGAAAATTATACACAATGGTCTTACAAATGAAATCGCCATTCACCACAAGGATACAAAGTGTGTGCTTCATTCCTTAGAACCTTCTAAAGTGTTACAGGATCAAATACAAATGAGGAAAATGAGGGATGAAGAGAGAAAAGTAAAGAGAAAGCACAAAGATCCAAGGGAGCAAGCTCCCAACTCATGCATACAATATCAGAAGAGGGAAGGGGAGAGTAATACTCCTTCCAAGGTCACTCATAAGGATAAAAATTGTCTAAGAAAACTTTCAAGAAAAATCTCCTTTGTGAGCAACCTTCGTACCTTCTCCTTTGAAAAGGAGCACTTACATACACGACTTCCAATCTAGAACCCAAGTTTCTCTTTCTTTGAATGAAATTTTGAAAGAAGATGATGATGTATTTCCCCAAGAAGGCCATTAGGGACTTCCTCCAATTAGGGGAATAGAACATCAAATTGATTTTGTTCTTGGGGCAAGCTTACTAAATCGGCCCACAAATAGAACAAACCCCAAAGAAACCAAAGAGACTGAGATTCATGTTCAAGATTTGCTAGACAAAGGTTAGGTGCAAAAGAGTCTAAGTTTGTGTGTCGTGCACGTGTTGTTGGTACTCAAGAAAGAAGTCCAATGAAGAATGTGTTGTGATTATAGGGTTGATGACATGTTAGATGACTTGCATGGGTCCACCATGTTCTCCAAAATAGATCTTAAAAATGGATATCACCAAACCAGAATAAAAGAAGGTGGTGAGTGGAAAATTGCATTTAAGACTAAGTTTGGATTATATGAGTGGTTAGTGATGCATTTTGGGTTAACTAATTCACCTACCACCTTCATGAGATTAATGAATCATGTCCTTTGAGATTGCAATGGAAAATTTGTGGTATTGTACTTTGATGACATCCTAGTGTATAGAAAAAGCCTTCATGAGCATCTACGACAGTTGAAAGTTGTTCTCTCTACTCTACTCTAAGAGACAACCATCTTTATGCAAACAAAGAGAAGTGCATATTTTGTGAAGATAGTGTGGTCTTTATAGGCTTCATAGTCAATAAGCATGGTGTACATGTTGATCCCACCAAATTCCAAGTCATTCAAGAGTGGCCAACTCCCTGTAGGAGAAGTTAAGAGTTTTCATGGTCTAGCATCCTTCTATAGGAGATTTGTCTCCAACTTCTCAAGTATAGTTTCACCTCTTAATCCCTAACTTCTCAAGTATAGCTTCACCTCTCAATGAGTTAGGGAAAAATCATGTGAAATTTGAGTCAGAAGAGAGACAAGAGTTAACTTTCAAGCAACTCAAGGAAAAGCTCACTAATGCACCCATTTTAAAAAATTTATGCTCTTTTGAATTTTTTAATTTGAACGCATAGGTTTGTTTGACATTCAACATATGTCTCAACATTAAGTCTGTTTCACTTTCAACTCATGACTACCAACTAAAACATACCTTTAAGTCTATTTGACTTTCAACTCATGTCTCAACATTAAGATTTATACCTACCATTTCTTTCAACAAATCAAATTGTTGTACTAGTAATTTTAAGTCGTTAGTAATGTCCTCAACTTAGTCTAATGCATTTGAAATACAGGATGATTAACTCGACAGCAATGCAATGATGGAATTATTCTTACCTTATTCATTCAAACAATCAAAAAACAAGATATTTACAAATGATTATCATTAACATTGTAATTTCCACACCCATAAAGTTTTCTTCCCAAATTCTTAAAATATTTGCTCATTGTACTTTGCATAGAAGCCACAATAGCATATAATTTTTGTTATTGAAATAAGGTATTAAAAAAGATACCCCTTTTGTATTGGAACAGAGTGAGCCTTGCGGTAGAAACCTGAAGTTATGAATCACTTACAATGCTTTAGTTGTAGATTTATTTGTTTGATGTGGGGGTTAGGCTTGAATAGCAAGGGTCGCGTGGAGGTCGCAGTCGAACGTTACAAATTATCCTCCATAATCCATGGGATTTTTGGCCCATCATATAAGCCTCCTACATTTATAAATAAGGGCTCATTCTGCATTTGAAAAAAAAAAACACAACTTCACTACATCTTCTCTCCACCTCTACTCTCTTGTCTTATTATTTTATCTATCCTGGGTTAATTTTACTCTTTGATACTATTTCTTGCTAGTTCTGAAATCCTCGGGAAATTCGGAAAGTTTTTTGTTGTAACTTGGAGGCTTACGCAATACATCACAGATAAGTTCTTAAAGGTAGTAAATTTGCACGCCTTAGAAAGTCTACTTTGTTTAAGTTTACATTAGCTTATACAACAATTTCAAGGACTTATGGCTGACTTCAACAACAACCCAACTCCAAAGAATCAAAACATTATTTCCAAAACTTGAATTGTCTCTACAAAACTGTAACACCCCTTCAAGATGTTGCTAAAAAATTTTCTTAATTTAAAAAAAATTCAGTTGAAGATAAAAAAATTCATTTATCTCAACAAATAAATGTTCCACACTTCAAAATTTATTTAATATTTAAAATGTATAATAATATTAGGTAATAAAAATTATTCCAAATACATTCAATATAAAAAAATTCTTCCCAATGCAACCTCAAGTTCCTCTGTTGTGCATCCAGAATATCATATGCAACCTCATATGCTTTCGTATAACACAAGTCATACGATCATCATAGATGAAAACCACAATAAAAAACATGCAAAGGTAAGTTAACTTAACAAATAATTAACATAGGTTATAACAACAATAGAAATTTTCACATCACCCTCACCTAAGCCTTTTCATCAATTCATCCAATATCACACATTCAATCTCAACAATTGTTGTCTCATCTAGCCATAACAACCAACATGTAGTCTCACCTCAAGAGATTTAATCATCCACACAACCCTTACACATAGATTACCATCCAACCGAGCTCATCTCTAAAGCTAAACATACTTTTCCTACCTGCCCTACTCCTCCTCGAGTCTTACGGGCGAAGTTAAACATCGGTATAGTTATGTCGAGTCCATCACTCCCTGCTACTCTCCCAGACTCTATAGAGCCCCCTCAAGGTCAGCTGCTAAAGCCCCCTCAAGGTCAACTCCTAGAGCCCCCTCATCTCTTATCTTAGGGTCAGCTCCTAGAGCCCCCTCACCTCTTATCCTCAGGTCAACTCCCAGAACCCTCTCACCTCTTTTTGAAACACACATTTCTCACATAACATCACAACACATGCATGTATTCCGCATATATATATATATATATATATATATATATATATATATATATATATATATATATATATATATATATATATAAACTCATCATTGTCATTTTCAAATTATCTGGATAGAATAGTACATCATCCATCATTCAAACATAGCAAGAAAATATATCTAAACTAATAACATGTTCTTTTCACACATTCACGCAACAAACCAAATCTTGTTAATCAAGCCTGTAAAACTCCTATGTCGCTTAGTAACTCCATTTGTCACACAAGAAAACTCAATTACAATCGTGCCTAACATGAAAAATAACGCTTAACTAGAAATGCCCTAATTGCACATAAATACAAAATGTGGTTATGAGAAAATATAAAAAGTGGAATTTGATACATTTTGTGTTGTTTTACAAGTAAAATGAAGGAAATCATGAAGTTGGTGTTAAGCCCCAAAAGTTGCAGCTCAAGCCAGAATGATGAACTGATATAAGTAAATTTTAAGCATGCGGTTGAGTAGCAAAATTTGGTGTTGAGCCACATTTTAAGAAACCTTCACTGCAAGGAACATGAAGCTCCAAATTTGAAGTTGGGCATCAATTGGAAACCTCCATGGCAGGGAAACCTCCATTGTTGATCTCCAAAAGATGGATGCCCAAGCTTGGGAAGGAACCCACTTAGGCAGGAAACCTCCTTGGCTAAACTTCAATCTTGGAAGCTAGAGCAGCACTTGAAAATCTATAAATATAGGGCATGACCATAGGATTATTATGTTGATTTTGTATACTATTCTAGAGAGAAACTCTTAGATTAGCTTAGTTCTTATAGTATAGTAGTATAAAGTTATGGAAGGAAGCTACTCCATTTTCATCTTGTATATATCATCATGAGCAGTTAATTCCTCTATAGGTTGGATTGAATGAAACTTCTAAACTCTCTTTGTATTTCACTTGATTATATATGTATTATGATTCTTGGTTTACGTGTTGGTTACTTAATTTGTATTTCACTCCATGGTGATTTGGTCAATCATCACACCTCATCAACACTAAATGTAGAGGAATCTGGTCTAGTGTTTAGATCCAATCAAGTCTCTTAATCATTAGCATATACCAGACATGCATATGCATGTTTATTTGGTTTAAATAGTCTTGTTCTCAAGGATTCCTCCACTTGGATGGGAGCATCCTACGTTTGACCCCTTAGATTCTAATTCACAGGAATGTGGTTAGATTTACACGTAAGCGTACTTCTAGGAACATTAAAACAAAGAATGCAATATATAGATAATTAAAGGCAGTGCAGTGAAGTTAAGAAACGAAGTTCAATCCCAACATCCCAATCAACATCACCTCTCTCATATTTATTTGTAAGGTTAAATATATTTTTGGTCTTCAACTTTTAGTCAAAATTGGAATTAGTCTCTAAAGTTTGAACAAATTTAATTTAAAAAATTAATCCTAAAAGATAAATAAGATAGTAAATAGAAAAAATTTTGGATTTTTGTCGAACATCGATGAAGTTGAAGAATGAAAAAAAAAATTGTTTACGTCTTTACATTTTTTTATCTCATAACCGAGTATATATTTAACTATTATAATTAAAAATTCCAATTTTATTTTTTAAAACATAAAATTATACTGTTTTAAATAATTAAAATACTCATGAGATTTTTAAAATTTAATTTCTTCTAAAAATTATATAGTTAAACACATTTTTATCTTAAAGTATTTTAGATTTTTTATAAAAATAAATTATATTTTTAGAACTATTATACTGTTAACTATTCACTTAATCTAATCTAACTATTTTATATGATTAAATCTAATTATCTACAAATATCATATAAAATTTTATATTATTTTAATTTTAGACTATGCCAAGATTTTTAGTCTTGAAAAAAAAAATTGAAGTTATTAAATCAAAATTCTAATTTATTTTCTTTTTCAAGTTAAATCACCTATAACTAATGTGAAATGATTGATTATGTTCTCTTTCCATGTTGCTCATATCATATTATAAAACCCATCACAATATTATCATGATTATATACTATTTTATTATTAAAACATACTCAAAATTCCAGATAAATAATTTTTATTGTCTTAAATATTTATTATTATTATTATTATTATTATTATTATTATATTATTATTATTATTATTTTACTATTTAAACTTATTCAGAATTCCATACCAACATTAAATCATTTATATTGTCTTAAATATTAAATATTTATTATTATATTATTATTAATATCATTATTATTATTATTATTATTATTATTATTATTATTATATATTTTGTATTATTATTATTATATATATAATATAATATGATAATAATAATAATAATAATATATATCCACATAAATTACTTAACTATTTACAACAACATTTGTTATTTTAGTTATCATGTAAAATTATACTGCCATCAATTTAAGTAAATATGCACCTGAATGTTAAAAGTATTATTAAAAGTACTTTATATTATAAATTTAAAATATTTTCTATTTTTTAAATTATAATTTATATTTAAATAACTATTTGCAACATGAAAATGCATTTCATTTACGCTCTCACATCATCTTAAAAAATATAAATTGATTATCTCTTATTTTTATCTAAAGGTTGAATCTTACCTCCACACGATATTTGTTACTGCCATGCAGTGCATTTATAACTGTATAAACAACAAATACACAGTATAAAATCCTCTTTTTATTTCTGCCCTAATTTAAAAAGGTTGTCTCAAATTAGTTGGGCCTAGGGCTGGTCCATAGGGTGTCCAAAGTCCCTAAGGCAGCCTAACCCTTCTCATTCTGCCACACTTTGCAAAGACAGTGCTCTTACCCTCTTTCCCTTCTAACAGAAGCTCTGCTAGGGTTTGGACATTTTGAATGGTTCCACTGTTTCCCAGCTCCCTAAATTTTTCTTGGAGTTGTTGTACTCACTACTGTGGTGTCAGAATCCTCTGCTAAACCCTTTCCAGGTAAGGGAAGCTAGGGTTTCAAGTTATTTCTATTTTATATGAATAATGTTTTGTGAAATATGAGAAGAGATTGGGGAAAACGTTAGTTTTTGGTATATTTCTGAGTTAGGGGTTCAAATATTCATGAAACTGTGATATTTGACGTTATTTCTTGTATTCTGGATGTGTCGCACAGTCGCTGGGCAAGTGCCTTTGGTCGCTGGGCGACTGTGTGTTTTTCTAATATGCGCAGTTTTAGTAAAATTGACTTTCCTGACTCATTAACCATTGGATTGAGCTCAAATTTTGACTTTTGTTCATAACATGCTATTTTATGGTTTGACCGGTTGGATCGTCGATTAGATGTCTGTAGCTTGAGAAATGTGTCACGCATTACTGCAATGATTTTGGTTTTGCGATAATAAATTTGCTTAGGAATTTTGGTGTAAGAATTATTGTTGTGGGTTGTGCTTGATTGTATGGAATTGCAGGTACTTAAATGTTGGAACTAATTTATTTGGGATGAATACTATTTTGTGATATATGTATGTCTTAATATGCATTTATAAAGTATGAGATGAATGAACTTGCATGAGTGATGTGATTCATGGATTGTGAATGATGAACTTGGATAAATCTTGGCATACAATTTCAATGAAATGGGTGGTTATATATGTTGTCATGAATTCGGTATGAACAATAATGTTACATTGATTGCATGGTATTGGTATGAGGTGAAGTTCTATATTCTCGAATTGGGAAGAATGGGATGGTATGAAATCAACATGGAATATGAATGAGGATGGGTTACAAAGGATGGCGTGAGGTGTTAAATGCATGATCAATATTATTTGTTTGTTTGGAATGTGATTGGTATGTTGTTAGTACGTAAATCCACGAGTCTCTAGGTGAGACTTCCTGGTGGTGCTTCAGTGGTCGGGACGTAATTCCATGGCCCCTGTTATTGGAGTCCATGGTGGTGCCCCATCTATATAATTTGGTAAGGATTCAAGGTAAGGTTGCATCCTAGCATTCTAAGGAGTCAGTTAGTCTCACTTAGAGTTGACTGACTCTCGTGGTGAGAGTAGTAGGAGGCCTGAAACTCATTAAGGGCTAACCTTGTGTGGGGGGATTGAAACATTGTAACACTTCTAACACTTAGCTCGGGGGTGAGCAACTCGAGGGTGAGCAGGGTAATCTACCACAAGTGCTAGCATCCGCTGAATCCGACCTGATTATATGTAATCCAGATGAGTCTAGTCTGAGTCTAGTGTATTGCTTGAGAAGTCATAACATGATTGGTTGATGAATACTTTTTTGGATTGTGTAATAGCATGTGATTGCTTGATAGACTATTTCTACTCTAACTTACCCTGTTTGTTTGGTTGTCTTGTATGTGGTTCTTCTGATGAAGGATTATGTTGTTTCTTTTTAAGATTATTAAATATGGTGTGAGTTGATTAAGAAAGCTAAGTGAAATTCCCATTGGACATTAAGATAGCAAGCTATCTAGATGTGAAAGTTCCTTTCACAAAGCTCAAGAGAAGAAGATGATGAATTGATTCAAAACGAAAAGGAAATGGGAAGCACATAAACCATAGAAAACCAAGAACAATTAAAGGAAGAAGAAAACATAAAATGGAAAGGAAAGAAATGGTAAAAAATGTGAGAAGCATGCCACTACAAGGCTAGGCTAGAAGCCATGGCAACCTTGAAGATGAGTGGATGCGTGCCGCCACTTGTTATGCAAGATAAGGCTTAAAAGTATTCACTCCCAAGGGAGGAAACTCTCACAAATGGTTGAGACACAAGAGTGTTTTTACTTCAAAATGTTCAACCCTTTTACATGTCTAGGAGCACCCCTTATATAGAAGAGTTTAGGGGCCTCTAAGCAAATAAAAGATACCTAAGGATGTCTCTACAAAAACCTAACCCTAGCTTCTAGAAACTAGGTTAAATAAGGTTACAAAAATGAGAGACAAAAGAGCTAACTATGGTGTGTGCAAGGCTAATTTCGTTCTAGCACAAAAGGAGACCAAGAATGTGTCTCATATGTCTCTAAAAAGTGGTCATAGTGTGCTAAAAATAAAGGAGACCAAAGGTACATAGGTACACTTGCTTTATGTCTTTTTCTTTTTACTTTATGCATTTGCTTTACTCTCTCTTCCACATCATTTATGCTCCCCAATCACCATGCGCCACCTAGCATTGTTTTCTTACTCCTAATTAACCTACAAAACAAATAAACATAGATTAGCATGTTGGCTTAAGTCAAGTCAACTATAGTCAACAAGTCAAACCTAGTCAAAGGTCAACAAGTCAACTAAAGTTGATTCAACTAAGTCAACTTAGGGAATCAAAAATAACAAACACAAATAAAAGGGATCAAGGATTAGTAAACTTCCTTTCTAAACATGCTTAGTTTTCTTAAGCATGTGCCTCCATCCTTGGTTGGGGCCAATCCTTCATCATCTTCTCCTTTTGCGATGATCATCAATTGATTGATGTGAGCAGATGTGAGAACTCCCCGTGGTCAACAGAAAAATGATGATTTCGCTGTATAATCTATTTGGATTAGATCTCGCTACTAAAATTTGCTTTATTTATGAATGTATCTATAATATATGAACTTTTTTTTAATTTTACTTTTTATTTACTATTTTTAAAATTTATAAATAATTAAAAAATACGTAAACACATACTTATTAGCACACTTAAAATAATAATTTTGCAGATTTAGTTTTAAAATAAAAGAATAAATGGAAATTACTACAAATCTTAAATGACACCAATTAGTGATCATAACCTGCCCCGCGCATCCCAAACTATATTTATATGCTGAAACAATAAAGTACAATAGGATTAAATATATTTTTTATCATTCAACATTTAGTAAAAATTAAAATTAGTATCTTTTAAAATTTTTGAACTAATTTAATTCCTTATCTTTATAAATCTATAAATTTAATCTTTTAAACCAACTTTTTATAAGTTTATTTAATGTTTCAATTGTATTTTTCAACTAACATTAAAACAAACATGTTTTAATAAGTGAAAACAAATTAAAATACTATAATAAAATGTATTTGAAACGTCAAATAAATTTAATAAAATTTAGTTAAAAGGACTAAATTCACGTATTTACAAAGTTGAGAAACATAATTGGTTCAAAATTTTCAAGAGGAACTAATTTCAATTTTCTCTAAAAGTTGAAAGAGCAAAAACATATTTAACCCAATACTGTATATTATTATGTATATTATTATGTGATGTATATTTCATGTCAAACCAAATATAAATTATATTCAGTATTCAAAAATTGATATTCATAGTTATGAAAAACATTCATCATATTTTTAATCAAAACAAAACATAAATTATCAGAGTTTGATGCATTCAAGAAAATTATAAAACCTCAATCAAATAAAAGAAAGGATAATTATAGTTACATCCTCCATTTTCAGAGTACACGCAATTGCCCTATATACCAGACTGCCCTATTCCAGATTTTTTTCTCATTGTCCAAAATGCAGCAAAATAGCGATTCTGCAAAGAAAATTATAACTAATTAAGATCAAATTAATGATTAACATATTTTTATAGAATCAAAACTTAATATATATATATATATATATATATATATATATATATATATTTTTATTTCTCAAGATCATTCACATCAGAAACTGTCTCTGCACACATAAACATCGAACTCACATGTTAAAAGTTATTCCCAACTCAGATTTAGGCAGTTTGAAATTTTTGGAACTAAAGTTATGACATGTTAGGAATTTAAGAACATAGATGCGAAAGAAGATGAGAATTTGTGCAGAGTTAGAAGCTTACTTGCATCATTGATCTAGGATTTGTGGTGTAAGTTGTCTCAATTGTGCTTTCTTTCTACAAACCAACACAACAGGTAATGCAAATATGACTTAGATAATCCAAACCTTGCATAACTAGAGGGTATTATCCAACGAAAAACACTTACCTCAAATTCAAGTCCATAACTTACTGCGACTCTCTTAACATCTTCCAAACTCAATTCAATGGACATCTCCTACAGACAAGTTTCAGAATAGAAATTACGCAACAAGCATAAAATGCTATATTACTACTACTAATATAATAAGTCAAAAGAAAAGGAATTATACATCCTCCTGTCCGTACACATCAGCAAAGTGATATAGTAGAGGTCCCAAGTTTATCCAAACCTGTTATGATATGATATCAATATCATCTGAATATGAAGAACAAAGGTGAAATAAATGACAATAGATAAATCATTATCTATTTGGTGATTTTGATTCAGGAACTCACTCCCCCATCTTTCAAAAGTTTTGAAATTATTTCAATGTACTCAATAATGTTATGAGCTGTATCAATAAAGAAACACGTCACAACTGCATCCCATGCACCTGCATTGGTCATGTTAAGTTCAGTTAGAAATTATTATACTGGGCATAACATGTTATACACCACATTATTTAAATATATATGGTTAAGTAAGAACTATAATGTTGAGCTCAGTTTGTGCAAGATCAATTAACTTTTTTAATACTATCTACAGACAGCAACAAGTTATCCTCTGCTCAAATCCTAACTGAAACAGCACCAAGTTTAAAGTATATAGACTACTAATAAGTGACCATATCAAATAACATTTATTTTTACTAAAAGCTCAAAATATATATTAGATCTCATCATCTCAGATTCACTCCATTATTCAAAGTCTGTATTGTTCATTTGTTCCATAATCCAAAGCATAGGTAGACACATATGAATTTAACCAGAACACCCATAATATTTTCATGTTTGCTCTCTTAGAGCTGCTGACAAACTATTGATAATTAAAAACTATAAATATAAAAGACTGTTGGTAATTTCTCCTACCAACTTGGCTTGAATCACTGTAGACTTCAACAAAGTCACCTCCACACATGGAAAAGCCTTCAGTAATTCCTGCACTGCTACGATTCAAGAATATTATGATTATAAGATGTGATATACCATACCAGAAGATATATTGATGTTTTAATATTTCTACAATACATTCGCATATTATACCATATATTACTTTTTGAGTCTAAAAGAAGATTATCACTTTTAACCAACAGAAAATTGCAATGTTATATTCTAATTATCCCAAAAGATTGAGATGCTAGGTGAAATAGAACAAATGAATCTGTTGAATATAGAGAAAATAGGGTTTGAGATTAATCTTCCTTGTGTATAAATCACATGCAATACTAATAAGTTATGATACCACATCATGAAAAAACTATCCCTTTAAGTTATTCGACGAAGACACATGAATCATTTTATATTACTGTTACCTGGCTGGATGAATATCTGGTATTGAAACAGGACGAAGTTGATCACTGTCTGATAATGAATTGCAATTGCTGTGAATCCAAGGACAAATTGTCCACTCACCAGCAGTTTGGGATCTTAATGTTTCATGCAGAAAAATTGATTTGAGGACAAAAAGAGAAAAGATCCGAACATTAGAGAACAGCAATCATCACAAATAAGCAAATACTCCGACATTAACAAGATCAACATGAAATAGATAATTCTGGTTCATACTGGTTAAGAATAAAACTCGAGCATATCATCATGTAGTATGAAAATTCATTTCCCTGACTGATAAATCCTGCATTAAAATATGATGATTAGTTATAGTATAAGTATACTAATCATAATTCCCATGTAAACCTGGTAATACATACGCACCTAAACATGAAATCTCAAGGGCCAGCCGACCAAGCCCAGCACCAGGAACTAAACATGCAGGTGGACTGTTTAAGAAATTCTTATTAGTGAAAAACAAATTGTGCCAAAAAACTGCAACTCAAGAAATTTCTACCAGTATCAAAATGTTATGTTTTACCTCTCCTTACTGCGATTAGGAAATAGCATATTAAGCTCTTCAAGAATAGGGTTGTAGCACTGATCACGTTCCTTTTTACCCTTTTAATATAATGGATAATGAATCAAGTTTTTCATGATAACCAAAATAAAAAATAAATTAAAAAAAAAAAAACAATAAAACAACATGCAGTACCTCTGCTGCCCAGTCCCTAACTATATTCCTTATAATACATCGTACCTGAGGTAAAACAGTAAAAAAATAAATAAATATAAGCAACAAAACCATAAAAAAGCCTAACTTTCACAGAATTCCCTCAATGAAGGAAAATTGAAAAATACATAGAATAAACTACATAAGATTAAGTTAAACAGCATTAATGATTTATGAATTATTACAGCAAGTGACACAAGTTCATTTTCTTTCTCAACCTGTCTGTTTCTTAGGCTTTGCTAACTTCCCAGATCTGGATTCATTTCAGGCAACGCTACAGATTCATTCCACAAAATGACCTAAATTTCATCTAACTCCAATACCATAAATTCCCTGGTGTTGTCCAGCCACCATCTATTATGTTCCATTGAATCATCCAAAAAAAAATGTTATAAATAGTATTTTATTAGTTGGTTGGTGTTATTGTTAGATATTGTTTGATATTATTAAGATATTGTTAGATATTGATAACCACAATATCAAACAATATCTTCTATTTAATCCTTTTATTTTCAATTACTCCTTTTACTTGTACCTCTCTCTATTATAAATAGATTACCCTATGTGTGGTTTATACACAAGGGAGATTAATCTCAATCCCTATTTTCTTTATTCTCAGCATGGTATCTAGAGCTTAAGGTTTTTCTTTTTTTCACTATCGCTGCCTCCACCTCTGTCACCACTGCCGCTGCTGCCACCGGAGCCGCCGGCGCCACTGTCGGTGCCACTGCCGTCGCCGCCGAGTCGTCGTCGCCAGTGTTATTTCCGACCGGCGACCATACAGTTTTGATCGTCCCTCGCGCCATTTGACGCCGCATCTCTTCCAGTTCCTCCATGGCGTCTTGCGCTGCCTCTTTCAGTTCTGAAATCTCTTCTGTTTCATCCGATATACTTGTTATGTTCAACAAATTTCTCAAATGGTATCAGGATCAACAGTTTTCTAGTTCCACTGCATCTGTTGCTCACACAGGTACATCTTTTGTTGGTCTGACTCAATCTTCTTCTCCTGGTCCTTGGGTTTTTGATTCAGGAGCCACTGATCATATTACTGATAACAAATCTTTGTTCTCTTCTTTATCCTCTACTACTCCTTTACCTTCTGTTACATTGGCTGATGGTTCTAGAGTCTCATCTCATGGTGTTGGCACTGTTAAACTTTTTCCTTCTTTAACCATTGATAATGTTCTTTATGTCCCTGGGTCTCCTTTTAACCTGTTTTCTATCAGTCACCTAACTCGTTCTCTTGATTGTGTTGTTTCTTTTACCAACAATTTTGTCTATTTACAGGACCGGAGTTCGAAACAGGTGATTGGCACAGGATATGAATCTCATGGTCTTTATCATCTCCGTCCCTCCACACACGTTGGTGCAATTATGGAGTCTCCCTCTCTTATTCATGCTCAGTTAGGTCATCCAAGCCTTGCCAAGTTACAACAACTTGTCCCTGCCTTGTCCAAGTTGTCTCGTTTGAATTGTGAGTCGTGTCAATTAGGCAAGCATACTCGTACTTCTTTTCCTCGTAGTGTCACACGTGATGCTTCGTCCCTTTTGACTTGGTTCACTCTGACATTTGGGGTCCTAGCCGCGTTAAGTCTACTTTAGGTTTTCAATACATTGTTACTTTCATTGATGATTATTCCAGATGCACTTGGTTATTTTTTTGATGAGTTCAAAGTCTGTTGATACACCCATGGATCTCAATACTAAACTTCTACCAAATCAGGGGAAGCCTATATCTGATCCTGAGCAGTATAGACGATTGGTTGGGAAATTGAATTATCTTACCGTTACTCGTCCTGACATTTCCTTTGTAGCAGTCAGTGTGGTAAGCCAATTTCTTAATTCTCCATGTGAAGATCATTGGAATGCAGTCATTCGCATCTTGAAGTATATTAAAAAATCTCCTGGAAAAGGATTGTTATATGGTTCTAATAACCATACAAGAGTTGTTTGCTATTCAGATGCTGATTGGGCAGGATCTCCTTATAGAAGATCTACATCTGGGTATTGTGTCTCCATTGGTGGTAACTTGATCTCGTGGAAAAGTAAGAAACAGAGTGTTGTAGCAAGATCCAGTGCTGAAGCAGAATATAGAACTATGGCCTCAGCTGCCTGTGAACTTGTTTGGCTCAAGCAATTGCTTCAAGAGTTACAATTTGGAGATGTTACTCAAATGACACTTGTGTGTGACAATCACGTTGCTCTTCATATTAGCTCTAATCCTGTCTTTCATGAGAGGACCAAACACATTGAGATTGATTGTCATTTCGTTCGGGAAAAGGTTATGTCTGGAGACATCAAGACCGAGTTTGTTAACTAAAGTGATCAGTTAGCAGATATTTTTACTAAGTCTTTACGGGGGCCTAGAATTGATTATATTTGTAACAAGCTTGGCACATACGATTTGTATGCTCCAGCTAGAGGGGGAGTGTTAGATATTGTTTGATATTATTAAGATATTGTTAGATATTGATAACCACAATATCAAACAATATCTTCTATTTAATCTTTTTATTTTCGGTTACTCTTTTATTTTCGGTTACCCTATGTGTGGTTTATACACAAGGAAGATTAATCTCAATCCCTATTTTCTTTATTCTCAACAGTTATCAATAAAATTATTTCTAATTTTCTTGTGTAGGTCAAAAACTCTACCCTATTAAAACCCAAACCTTTCCATTGTCCTAAATTGACAACAGAAAAGAATAATGGTTAGAATATAAATATACCTTATCTACATCAACTAAAGGAACATTCAATCGTAAAGGTGGCTCCAACCATTGTTGCTGAGAGGAGGTGACTGGCACCTGAAATAATGATAATGTTAAAAATGGCTATAGATCAGTATGGATGCGTACTAGAGTAACACTAATACTGCAAAACACAATCATTAGCATATATTGAAGGCTAATTCTATTAGAAAAAGAAAAGATGTAAAAATCAAAAGATTGCCATAAGGTTTGAACTTGACATAGAATCAATATACTAAAAGGATACTTAGAAAGATGTCTTTCTTTACAACTCAAATGCCCATCCAGAACAGTATCCAATGAGATTTGAAGGACATTTATTACTTTCTCTAGGTAACACATCACAATGCCATCAACTAAATTGTTATGAATACACTTTGATTTTTTGTGAGGATGTCTGAGAGAGAAAAAGGGAAGGAAGCAGGACAAAAGAGATGTGTCAACTAAAATAAATAATTGATATATTATAGGTGCTAAAGTGCAGGAAGATGTCACAAGCAGTAAAGTGAACTTTTGGGTTTATTCAATTACTCTTAAAACGTGTCGATACTTCTGATTGTTTTCAAGAATTATAACATTTACATAAATTAATCACAATGAATTTGCATAACTTATGACCAGCTTGGTGACTCTAAATATTAAAAAGTTTAGAATATTACAACAGACAAGGAATTACATTGCCATTGGAATCAGTAATAGAACTTCCACAGCAATATTCAGTAGTTTCTTTAGTATTTATCAAGCCCGGAGAGAGGCTCCCAGTATTTGACTGGTGACGACTCTCAATGTCCACCTCCTGTTGTTATCTACAGAGTCAAATTTCTAAATGAAAAAAAGAAAATAATGATTGAACCAATGAAACGTCATAATTCTTATGTACTGAATCAAAAAGGATAAGGGAGTCACAAATGCTACAGAAACCTCATTTGGAGGCGTCAATCCTTGTGGTCTGCATGTATGATTGCTATCTTCCTCACAACAATGTTGATCAGATACAGAACATGTTATTCTCAAAGGGGCTGACTCACATGAGCAAGCATTAATCCCATCAGAAACTAAATGATCTTTTATGGCAGATTCGGGATGTGGATCTTCACTAAATTCTATGTCCTGGCTCATGTCAAGTGGAGGTTCAAATACCTACAATGTTCATTTTAACAATATGAAATTTGTCCATAACACAAAATGAATTAGCCACCAACAGAGTAAATTCTGACCTGAAGCATGCCAAATATGAAATGGGAATTCATAGAGATACACCTGCACCAATGGGAAACACAACCAAAATCTTCTTAGACTACAAACTTCACATTCAATATCCAGTCATATCTGTTTCCATTACTGAATAAAATCTAATTATCCATTATTAACTACTGGAACATGCTATGACATCCATATGCATTCATTTCATATTCAGGTAATCATTTTATAGCTCAACGAAAGGATGAATTGAGAACAAAGAATATATTTCCAACTATCACCGAAGTTTGGATTGTGCTAGCTAAAATTCCAATTTTCCTCTGAACAAGAACATAATTTTATTCCAATTGAGCTCTTTATTAAGAGGATATTTAAATGGTAATAGTTTTTAAGAAAACTTACACATTTAACAAAAAAACGTACCACGGATATCAAAGCTTAACATGGTAAAAGAATCCTAATCTTTAGCAATGTATATTGGAAAAGATAAGCAGTTCTAAGAAGAAATAGAAAAATATCGTTAAGATACGGCCCCCCTTAAGAAAGTTTATGAGAGAAGAAATAAGAGAAACACAACTAGTTAATTTACTGATAGGTTCAGTGGTAAAGGGTATTCTAGGAGAAACAGAAAAGGAGGTAGTTATAACCTCCAGGGTTGTAACGGGTTAGAAAGGGCTATTATATATATATATATATATATACATACATATATATATATATATATATATGGTCAGGGGTAGTGTGTAATAGGTTAGGAGTTTTGTTAGAGGAAAAGGGGAGTTAGGAGAGTTGGGGTCCGGTCCTCTCGAAAGACCTGGAATATTGTACTGTGTAATTTTGTAGTTCCTACCACATTGGTAAGAACTGTTGTGTTCAAATAAAGCTATACAAAAATTGGTCTTGTATCTTCCGTGTTCTGGATAACCCTCACAATTGGTATCAAGAGCCTTTCTTGCCCTGGGGTATCTGTGTAAATGTGCATGGTTAACACCAGAATGGAGTCCTAATTCGAAAGCTTGGATTGCATGTTTCAAGAAGATAGAAGTGAGCGGTTAAAAGCAGAGAATGAATAACTCTCTTCAAAGAATGGAGAATTTGATAAGCAGTTTATCAGGCATGGTGGAAAAGATCACCTGCAACCCCACCTCGAGGTCTTCTAATCATAATTTTTCAGCACAAAAATCAGGGGAAGATCAAGATAGCAGGGTTTATGGCCCCTCAAAGTGGTGCAAGTTGGATATCCCAATATTTGCTGGAGAGGACAGTTTTTGTTGGACTAATACGCTGGATAGGTATTTCCGCCTGCAAGAAGTTTCTGGAAATGAAAGGATGCAAGCAGTATTGGTGGCTTTGCAAGGAAAAGAGTTAAATTGTTATCAATGGTGGGGATCTTGCAACCCATTTCCCACTTGGGAGTCTTTCAAGATGGTGTGGTCCAACGTTTTCAACCAGATATGTTAAGGAATTCTTTTGAAGTTTTGTCGGCATTAAAACAGACTGGGAATGTTGAAGATTATGTGGTCCATTTTGAACAATATGCAGGTTTACTAAAAGGCATGGATCAAGTTATCTCATTGGGATTCTTAGATAACCAGAACAGAAGAGAGAAGAAGAGAACTGAACAAAATGATTTTATTGGGAATGAAAACGAACTTGTATCATGTACACTTAGAGTATTTATAAGTAAGCGGTTTTGTAACCACACCATTACAGCTGTCAACAGATATAAACATATTACAGTATAAAACATACAGCTGTACAAAATATAGTATTTTATTCTAATACTCTAATAGCCCCTTCAAACTTAAGTTGAAGATTTTTCAGCAGAAAAATGCTTCACATTAAGTTTGGTGCGAAGAACAGCAATGCGGGTAGATGATAGGGCCTTGGTGAACACATCAACCCACTGATCAAGAGCTGGAACATATGAGACAGTCAATTGTTGAGCCAAAATCTTCTCTCGGACAAAGAAAACATCAATCGCCAAGTGTTTAGTACGATTGTGAAAAACAGGATTGTGTGCTATAGCCACTGCACTCTGATTGTCACATAATAGTTGAGGTGTCTGAAAAGAAACTTTGAGTTCAGTAAGTTATCGAGTTATCCATGTGAGTTCAGCAGATGTTTGAGCCAAGCTTCTGAACTCAGCTTCAATAATGGATCGAGCAATAACTTGTTGCTTGCGAGACCACCATGAAATCAAATTTGGACCCAAAAATATAGCTATTCCAGATGTAGACCTTCTGTCATCCACATCCGAAGCCCAATCAGCATCACAGAATGTTGTTAAGGGAACTGGATGAGACAGCACAACAGGTTGAAAATGAAGACCATCAAACAGAGTGCCTTTAAGATACCTCAGGATACGCTTTACTACAACCCAATGAGAATCTAAAGGGATAGCCATGAATTGACACACTTTATTGACATCAAAGGCAATTTCTAGTCTAGTGAGAGTAGCATATTGGAGAGCTCCAACAATAGACCTATACAGAGTTGGGTCGGAGAATAAATCTGCACCTTGTTTAGACAATTTACATTTGGATACCATAGGAGAAGAGATGGGATGAGCTTCTGCCATGTTTATTTTATGAAGTAAATCACAAATATATTTGGTTTGAGTCATGAGAATAGAGTCATCCATTAAATGTTTGACCTCAAGACCAAGAAAGTAATCTAACTGACCAAGCTGTTTCAGAGAAAAGTTTGCCTGAAGTTTAGCAATGATAGTTTGAATCAGACTTAGAGAGCTGCCAGTGACAAGAATGCCATCAACATACACCAGAAGATAGATAACATTAGATTTATGCTAATAAATGAACAGAGATGTGTCACAAGAGCTAGAGACAAAACCCAATTGTTGGAGAGTATGTTGCAGCCGTGTAAACCATTGTCTTGGAGCTTGCTTTAGGCCATAAACAGCCTTATTCAGTTTGAAAACTAAGGATTTATCAGACGCCTCAAATCCTGGTGGTTGTTGCATGTAAACTGTTTCATCTAAGATCCCATTGAGAAAGGCATTATTAACATCAAGATGGAACAATTTCCACCTACGAGCAACTGTGAGAATAACACGTATAGTAACCAGTTTAATGATTGGAAAAAAGGTTTCATGAAAATCAAACCCATGAATTTGATGAAACCCTTTAGCAACAAGACGGGCTTTATATTTATTGATGGAGCCATCAGCATTTTCCTTTACTCTAAACACCCATTTACAGCCAATAATTTTTCTGCCAGGAGGGAGAGAAACCAGATCCCATGTTTTCTGTTTGAGTAAAGCTTCATACTCACACTACATTGTTGCTGTCCAATTAGCATCACTAAGAGCTTGTTTAACTGTCTTGGGCTCAGAATGAGAAAGCAACTGATGGGGATCGAGTAGTAAGCATTGGGCCGGAAGAAAGAATTGTCCAAGAAGCAGCCACAAAGCCCAAAGAGTGGATTGTTTACAAAATAAAAGGAAAAAAATGAGCTGGCAAAAGGAATTAGTTATAGAGAGAGAATAGAATCCCTTTTATTAAGGAGGTACGAG